>OHNA01000204.1_pt1 | contig 23688 bp, 15 predicted proteins | sample 1569481 | NCBI WGS metagenome assembly OHNA01 (sample SAMEA3879542, study PRJEB24766) | human gut metagenome | biome: human-associated habitat; feature: feces | place: USA | collected 1985/1987 | reverse complement strand
TATCAAATAAATTAAGCAATTGCACACTGGTTCCCATATTTTTTACTGCACTCCCCAAGTATGCAGTACCCTCTCCCTGAAATATGGGAAGCAGCGTGCAATTGCTTTTTTATTAAGTGAAACCGGATAGATGGAGGGTGCTGGAAGGTTTTTACAACTAAAATGGAGAAGAAAGGAAAGGTAGAGCAAAAACATGAGAAGGGTAGGAAAACAGATTGTTGCCATCACGCTGGCAGCGGCAATGATGGGGTCACTGACACCGGAGGCATGCACATTTTTACAAAATGAGGTGGTGTATGCGGCGGAGACGGAAAATCAGGTATGGACGAGTGGGGACGGTGAGAGTCTGGTATTTGATGCAGGTAAAGATGACAAATGGACAGATAAGGCATTTGCGAGTAATAATACAGAAGAACAACCAAATGCGGTTCGGCTTGAAAATGTAAAAGTAGGAACAACGGTAAAAGTAAAGGCAAAAGTTAAAGTTTCTGATGCGACTGGACTTGATGGGGCAGAAAATCCAAAAGGAGAGTATAATGCCATTCAGCTTGCAAGTGCAATACAGTCGGGGAATGGATGGACGTATGCGAAGTCAGATGACTATCCGTTTTTAAAAGGAGAAGATTTTAAGGATGGAGAAGCAACGGTTACATTTAAATATACGGCAGAAGCAGGAGCCCTGCAGTCTGTTTTTTTCCAGTATAATACATCTTCTGATTTTACAGGGACGGTTACCATTTCGGATATTGAAGTTTATGACGTAGCAGAATCAGAGTCAGGGCTGACCAAACAGGAGCCAACCGTTCTCTCTGATTTAAATGATGAATCCCAGGTAAATCTGTGGGCAGGCGAAACCGGATATCAGTATTTCCACGGTGGAGAAGAAAATGCTGCTCCGGAACTTTCCTATGATGCAAATGGCGGAGACGGAAGATTAAAAGTAAGCCTGAATTATACAGCCAACTCCGGCGAATCATGGAGTGAGGCAAAAGTGAAATTCACACCGAAGACACCGGCTGATATCAGCAATTATAATCAGGTGAGTGTGGATTTGATTTATCCGGAAAGCAGTAATATTTCCAAGATAAAATTTTTCTCCAACAGCGGAATCAATAAAGATACCAGCATAGATTCGTCCGAGGCAACAGATGCAGGAAACGGATATAAGAAAGTTACAGTTACTTTAGGATTTTCTCCATCTGCCACACCAATGGATGATCTGACAATCGGACTTATCGGAGCCAACAGTTCCTTTGCAGGGGATGTTTATCTGGATAATCTGATACTTTCCCAGAAGGATGCCAGTGGTGATTTTGTGACAATTACCGCAACACCGAATACAGACGGAACACAGGCAAAACCAGAAGCAACAGATAAAACCCTGACCATGACAGATCCGGATGCCAGCAATAGCGCAAAGGCATTGTATGCATATCTGCAGGGACTGACCGAAAGTGATCAGGTACTGTTTGGACATCAGAATGATGTGAGCCATTCCGTAGGAAACAACGATCTGGGAGATGTAAAAGATGTGACCGGTTCCGTCAGCGGTATTTTCGGCATTGACTCCCTGGCATTGTTTGGAAGCGAGGCTGGTGGTACGGATGCGGCATCTGCACTGCAGAGTTCCATTGACTACAGCAAAAAGGCGGCCCAAAACGGTGCAATCGTTACCTTATCCACCCATATGCCGAATTTCACCAATGCAAAGATTAAAAAGAATGCAGATGGAACCTACGATTTCTATAACTGTGATTTTAATGAAGCAAAAGATTTATCCGGTGATTCGTTAAAGAAGATTTTGCCTGGTGGAGAGAAGAATGAGGTATTTAAGGCATATCTTGATACGATTGCATTCTATGCCAATGCATTGGAAAAGGAGAATATCCCGGTGATTTTCCGGCCATTCCATGAGGATACCGGCGGCTGGTTCTGGTGGGGCAGTGCAAACACCGCAGAAAGTTACAGGAGTCTGTATGCATATACCAGAGATTATCTGGAATCCAAAGGCGTGCACAATATGCTTTATGTGTATTCGCCAAACGGACCGCTGGAGACCGAGGCAGAGTATATGTCGCGGTATCCGGGAGATGCCTGTGTAGACATTCTGGCATTTGATTATTACAACGACTTTAATACTTATCCGGCAGAGAGTGATACTTCATTCTTTGATCATCTGGATCAGACCTGTCAGGTTGTATCATCACTTGCAAAACAGCATAACAAGCTGGCTGCGATTTCGGAGACCGGTGTACGTGTGATGAAAAAGGATGGAAGTGATAACGAAGGGCTTCTTGTAAAAAATAATCCGGTCAGTGAGGCAAAGTCGGGTGTGAACTGGTATCAGAAAGTGAATGATATCGCAAAGAAAAACGACATGCCATATTATATGGTATGGGCAAATTTCAGCGATACCAATTTCTATGTGCCGTATAAATACAGTGATACCATGGGTCAGGAAATGGTCAATGAGTTTATTGATTACTACAACAACGCGGATTCAGTATTTGGAAACGGTACGAATTTCTATGGAAATATCGATAAGTACGCAGGAGTAAAGACGGATAATTACAAAGATGTCAGCGGATACATGGTAGCACCGTTTGATATGGATACGATTTTAAAGCCAACTGCATTAAAGGCAAGTGTTTCCAATGCCGGTGAAGTATCGTTTGTTGTAAAGGATACGGCAAAGGGCAAACAGTTGACATTGCCGGCTGCAAAAGGCTCCGACAGATTCTATACGGCGCAGCTGACACAAAAGGAAATGGATCAGATCGGAGAAACAGATGTTGCATCCATTACACTCGTTGCAGATGGAAAAGAACTGTCCACGATCACAAATCTGAGTATCGGAAAAGAAAAGGACAAAGCTCCGGCAGGTGTGCTGGAAAATTTTGACTACTATGTCGGGAGTAATGGACTTCTGGATGCAGCTTACGGTGGAAATTCTGCCGCTGGATGCAGTTCGTCCTTTACGCTGGATCAGGAGCATAAGGCAGACGGTACATATGGTGCTGCATTTAGTTACAAATTAAAAACAACCGGTTCGGAAGTCTGGACGGGTCTGGTAAATGCAAGTCTGGGCAATACAGATTTTTCAGCCTATAATGCATTGAAATTCTGGACAAAACTTGATGGAAAAGGTCAGAAGGTTGTTGTACAGATCAAGGCAGGAGGAGAAGAGTATGAAGTATATCTGACCAATCTTGCGAAGACAGAAGATGCCTATGAAGTAACCGTTCCATTCTCAGCTTTTAAAGGGAAGACGGGTGGAAAACTTAGTGGGGATGCTTTAAAAGATGTGCAGGCATTCGGACTCTGGTGTAATTCCAACCCGGCAGGTTCCGCGGTAGATGTGGAATCGGTACTTTACTTTGATGCATTCAAAGGAACAACGATCAGTGATGCAGAAGCTGCAAAAGCAGATGCCGATGGCCTGATTGCGGTAAAACAGATCAGCCAGAGTGGAAATAATGGCGGAAATTCTTCCTCCGGCAGCAGCACCTCTGGTGGAAATTCCGGCAGCACAACAACACCGGATACAAAACCATCGGAAACCCGGAAAACGGACAAAACATTTGAGAATATTGCAAAAGATACAAATGCGACACTTACCGTTGGAAAGAACGATAAGGGAGAAGTGACAGATGCCCGGGCACAGCTGGACAAAACAGTAAAGAATGCTTCCGAGACAAAGAAGACTACAATTTCAGCAGATGTGGTTGCAAAATTAGTCCAAGAGGCAGGAACCAGCGACATCACGATTACCCAGACAACAAAGAACGCTTCCGGCAAAGTGATGAACAGCGTATCTGTCAATGCGAAGGATCTGCAGGCAGGCAAAAAGCTGACACTTGTAAAAGTTGATAAAAAGACAGGAGAAAAAGTCCTGATCAGCAGCAGGACTTATAAGGTTTCCAAAGACGGAACTGTGACAGCGGATACCAAAGATGCCGGTGATTATGTACTGCTGAATGAGAAGGATGCAAAAGCCCTGAGCAGTAAAATCTTAAAGAGTATTGCATTAAAGGATACCAAGAAAACGGTTGCAAACGGAAAGAAGGCAAAAGTTACTTTTGATAAGAACCTGAACATGGAAAATGTAAAGAAGATCACTTATACATCTTCCAAAAAGTCGGTTGTAACCGTGAATAAAAATGGTACAATTGTCGCAAAGAAAGCTGGCAAAGCAGTTGTGAAAGTAAAAGTCACTTTAAAGAACGGAAAGACAAAGACTGTAAAGATGACGATCAAAGTGACAAAGTAAATTTACAGGAGTTTCGTCAAAATTTTAATAAGAAAAAGACGGTTTCGCAGGAAATCGTCTTTTTTCTTACCCATAATTGTAAAGAGAAGCGTGTGTGTTTTTTCGGGGGAATTGATTGTAATTTCAGGAACCTTTGTTTATACTAAAATCAATAGAAAAGAGAATGAGAAGGAGAACATTTATTATGGCAGGAAAACACATTTCCATTCCGGCACTTTTAAAGATCGGTGCGGGTGCATTGGACAATCTGGGGATTTACTTAAAAGAGTTACAGTTACAGAAAGTAGTTGTATTATTTGGAAACGGTCTTGTAGAAATGTTTGGTTCTACAGTTATGGAAGCATTGCAGCAGGAGGACATTGATATTTTAGAATATCAGGAACTTGATACCGTGCGGTTGGAAGATCTGACCAGTCTTGCATTTTCCATGCCGGCGAAGACGCAGGCAGTCATCGGCATCGGTGGCGGAAAAGTGATTGATGGTGCGAAATATTGTGGATTTCTGCGAAATCTGCCGTTTATCAGCATCCCGACATCGGCATCGAGCGATGGCTTTTCAAGTGCCAGTGCTTCCCTTCTGGTGGAAGGACGCCGCAAGTCCGTTCCGGCAAAACTTGCATATGGGATTGTGGTGGATACAAGGATTATCCGCAGTGCACCGGAGAAATTTTTATATTCCGGAATCGGCGATATGGTATCAAAAATTACGGCACTGTATGACTGGATTTTTGAGGAAGAACATGGGTACGGAAAAGTCAACGATTTTGCTGTTATGATTGCAAAGAAAGCAGTCAACAGTTTTGTGCGCACACCGTTTACTTCGATACAGGATGATCTGTTTTTAAAGGAACTTCTGGATTCTCTTGCGATGAGCGGAATTGCAAATGAGATTGCGGGCAGCAGTGCGCCAACGAGCGGCAGCGAACATCTGATTTCCCATGCGCTGGACAAGATGCTTGAGCATCCGCAGCTTCATGGGATTCAGGTCGGCATTGCAACCTATCTGATGAGTGTTGTGCAGGATCATCGTTACCGGAGGGTAGACACGATCTTTACGCAGACGGGGTTCTGGGATTATGTAAAGACGCTTGATCTGCATCGGGAGGATTTTGAGAAAGCAGTTGATCTGGCACCGTCCATCAAGCCGTTCCGCTACACGTATCTGCATGAGCAGCAGTACCGGGATCGCGCGAAGGAACTCCTGCATACAGATGCGCGGCTGCAGGAAATCCTGAAATAGAGAGGAAAATAAATTACAGGATATACAATGATAAAAGTAGCAATATGTGATGATGATATACAATTTATTTATAAATTGGAACAAAGTATTTTTCGGTTTGCAGAAATGAAAAGAATAAAAGTGGATGTTGACGGTTATACAAGTGGAGCAGAATTTATTCAAAAACTGCAGCAAAGCGAAAGGTATGATTTGTTATTTTTGGATATTGAATTAGGGGACAGCTCGGGGATTATCGTTGGAAACTGGATTCGATCCCAAATCCAATATGAATCCATGCAGATTGTTTTTGTATCGGCAAAAGAAATGTATGCCATGCAGCTTTTTGATCTGCGTCCAATGAATTTCCTCGTGAAACCCATACAACAGGAACGAGTAGATTATATATTAGATGAATATGAAAGGCTGTATCAGTTTCAGCCACATATTATAGAAATTGGGAAAGGAAGAAATTCGATACGGATAGAAGAACATTCTGTTTTTTATTTGCAGAGCCTTGCCAGAAAAATTCAAGTGGTAACAGCAAATGATACATTATGTGTTTATGGAAAACTTTCGGAGGTTATTCCTGCGTTGAATCCGCATTTATTCTGCGTGGTACATAAATCTTATGTCATTAATCTGCGGTATGCAGAATCTTTTCAGAAAGACAGCGTACACATGATCAATGGGGATGACATTCCGGTCAGTCGGTCTATGAAAAATAACCTTGATCATGCAATTATGGAAAAGATGAGGTGTGGCGGGTGAATAACATAGAAAGAATATTTGAAGCGGTATGTAACATATTAAGTGTGTATGTAAGTTTTAAAGTGACGGATGTTTTTCTGGAAAAGAAAAGAAAACTGCCACGGATGGCAAATATTGTTTATGTGCTCGTATGGCTTATTAATACAGTTGTTGCATTTGGTTTTCGAAATGCCATGGGAACTACGGTGAGTATGGTACTGCTTCTCTGGGCGGCAGAAGGTATATTGTATGAAGGAAGTATACTGCAGAAAATAATGGCAGGTTGTTTTACAGTATTGCTGGGGCTTACCATAGAATTTATCATGTATTATTATCTGGGAGATTTTTCTTTGTTTTCCGAAGGGCGGGCAATGGGAACCATCACAGGTGCAATGGTCAATCTGCTCATAGCAATGGGAATAAGACAGGTGATATGTCGGCGAAGGGTTATGGAAACACAGAACTATTACTTTATGATTCTTGTATTAGCCGGAAATATTGTCTGGATATATGCTCTTGAGAGTGTATCCGGCGAAAATTCGCCAAAAACAGTATTATCACTGGCTATTATGATCGTTGTAGATCTTGGAATGTTCTATTTGTATGACCGTTTGGGAGAAGCTTATCAGGATAAAATGCAGCAACGGCTTTTAAAGGAACATATGATGGCCTATCAGGAGCAGATGCATATCATGCAGCAGAATCAGAAAAAGCAGGATTCTTTGCGGCATGACATGAAAAACCATATGTATCTTCTGCAGACATATCTTAATGAAGGAAGGTATGATAAGGCACAGGAATATGTAAATAAAATGAGTGAGCATTTGCAGACGGAGCATAAGTATGTGAATACGGGGAATCTGGAACTGGATATGATTTTGAATCATAAACTGGCAAAAGCGGAGGCAATGTCCTGTCAGATTCAGTCGCAGATTGTGATTCCGTGCCAGTTGCCAGTGGATGGATATGATTGGAATGTTTTGTTTGGAAATCTGTTGGACAATGCAATTGAGGCAATGGAGCAGATAAAAGATCGTTTTTGGGGGATTCGGATACAATATGACAGGGGAATTCTGGGTATACAGGTGAAAAATACGTTTGATGGAAAAGTCAATAAACAGGGAGAACGTTTACTGACAAGGAAGAAACAACAGGCATTGCATGGAATCGGTATGCAGAATATTTCGGATGTTGTAGACAAATACGGGGGATGGAAATCTATAAATATCGATGAAAATATATTTGAGGTTCAGATTGTGTTATATCTTTGAAAAAATCCCATGGTGTATGCTATGGGATTTTTAATGCAGATTTTGACGAAAATCAAACCAATTTTAACATGCAGAAAGAATAATGGGAAAAATGAGGTATAGTATACACAAGAGAGGGGGAATGGCTATGAAAAATATTTTAAAAATAATGCTTATGATGATTGCAATTTTTACGATAGCAGGTTCTGCTGTGTATGCCGCTGAAATACCGGTTTCCGATCAGGATCAGTTAATAACGAGCAGTGATTGGACAGAAATCAGTAATTTACAGGATGAAATGAAAAAAGAAGAGCCGGATGCAACCATCGATTATGACAAGGCATTAAAAGTATATGTGGATTGTAATCTTATAAAATTGCAGACGGCAGATACGAAAAAACTCACAAGTGCTCTGGAAAGTGCAAATTATGTATGGGTAATTCCTTTTAAAATGGAAAAGACATATGGATTCTGAGGTAAGTACAGGAGCTGGAGTACAGAGCAGAAGTTCGATGAAATATGTGGCTGGCATTGGAATTATAGTGATAGGAAGCATATTAATCCTTAGTGTTTTAAAGAAAAAGAAATTGGAGGATTATGAATGAAGAGAATCAGTCTGTACTTATTAATTTTTACAATGCTATATTGTCTGTGTGCGTGTGGAAAAAATTCTGATGCAAAATCAAACAGTAGAGAAGATGATGGCAGAAAAGAACAAAAGATAATCATATCATCAATTCAGGTTGCTTCAAATACGAAGGTTATGCGTGCAAAGGTGTTCCTTCCGAACGCAAAATCTTTGGAAGGAACAAATTATTGGTTAGGTGGGTTAGATACTACCAGTAAGGTGGATGTAATAGATACAGGTGATGGTATTCAGATCAATGTGTGCGGCTTTTATTCCGATGATACTGCGTGGAAAAATCCGAAAGTATATAAGGGATTTCAATCACCGGATAATTCAAATACGCCATTAAAAAATGTTTTGGTTAAGGGAAAAGTTGTTCCAATGAAGGAGAAGATGTTAAAAGCGGATGTTAAGAAAACAAAAAAAACAATCCCTGTTGAAATTACACCTTATACGGTTAGTATTTGTCCCGTCAATGACTGGAGAGAAAAAGGGTGTTTTTATCATGTAGTTGCAACAACAAAAGACGGAAAGCAATATTCCATAGGAGAGTTACCTCTTACCGATGACAGAAAAGGAACTGAAAAAAAGAAACATCCTTTCATGGATGGTACAGATCTTGAAGAGCTTGGAGATGGCTATGCATCTGCAAGTGAAATGAAATATTGTGGGGCTCGTTATATTTTCAATCAGAAGATTGATATCACACAGATAGAACAGATAGAAATAATAAAATATAAAATCAGCAGATGATATAGGTATAAAAACAGGTCATAAATTTGTTGACGCTGACAGGAAACCATGTTAGGATGATGGCAGAGACTATCAATGAAGTGACAGGGGAATGAGTTTTTGACTCATCCCCCTGTTCTTATTATCAGGAGAAATGGATGAAAAAGAACAATCAGATGAAACCAGACAATGCAGCTAAACGTCTATGGGCATTTTTTATCGTGCTCACCATGTGTATTACCGTGCAGCCTGTCGTGCCGGTAAAGGCGCAGGAGGCTGTGCAGACAGCGGCAAGAACGATCTATACGGAATTTAAAGATGGAAATTCTACCCATTCCGGAGATGGAAGCTATGGAAATCCCTACAATTTATTTGAGGATGCCTATGCGGCTGCCGGCAATGGGGATGAAATCTCAATTTTGGGAAGTGGTGCTTTTTTAAATGCCGAGGCTGCGGAACCGTTTATTTTTGATAAAAGCGTGACCGTCAACGGAAATGGAAATACTTTTTCCAACCGTAAGGGGGGATTTATCCTGAATACGGATGTGACATTTAAAAACATTACGCTGCGGTTTTCCAATCGTCTGCACGATGCAATTTTTGCAAATGGGCATAAACTTGTTCTTGAGAGTGTTACGTGCGACAGCGGATTCCGCTATGTAGATATCTTTGGCGGATCCCTTTATGAGAATGGAAAGAATATGGGGAATCATCCGGGATCAGAGGCACAGATTCTGATTACGGGGGGTGGTACCAATCTGGGGAATATTTATGCCGGTTCCATGAACGGAACATATGATGGTAAGACACAGATCGTGCTTGCGCACGTTTTCGGTACGCAAAATGGAGAAATCTATGCATCCGGTGCCATTGAACCATATGTAAATCAGGATGACTGGTTTTCCACGCAGGAGCCGGATCCACCGGCAGCGGATGGACAATATACGGTTTCCGGCGATGTGGAAATTTCACTTACCGGTTCCGATACGAAACAGGTGTACGGAGTATCTGAAAATCACGCAGGGAAGACATTTCTGACCATAGATACCGACCAGTCCTATACCGGAATTCCAGGTATAAGCAAAGTAGGAAACCTCACAGTAAAGGGCGGTGGAACATTTGCACCGGCAGCTTTGGACAGCTGTACGGTCAGGTTGGAAGGGGCAAGTGCGATTGATCTTTCCCAGATGGAAACTCCACAGATACATTCGATTGTGAGTGCGGATTCAGCAGGAAACCGACTGATCTTAGGAAAAGAACAGAAGCTGAATGTTACAGATACCATTACGGGTGCACTTACATTTGAAACCTTAAATGGAAGAAATGGAAAATCCGGAATTGCGGAGTATGGTCACACCTATCTGGAACTTGGAAGGGCTGCGGATACGGCGGTTTCTTTTACACCGACAGACGGACAGGCGGGAATGACACTGGAACGGACATCGTCTGGAAATGGAGAAATCTGGAAAACCAGTGAGTTGTCAGGGGATGGACCGGTTGCGGTAAAAAATGTTACAGTAAAAAATCCTGTACTTTTGGCGAATGTTTCAAATATTATGAGTAGTGATAAATCGTATTATCTGGATGTGGAATGGCAGGAAGGGACACCCGAAAATGGGAAAACTTTATATCAGGTTCCACTTACATACGAAGTAGAGTTCAATAATCATATATATTATTCAACGGTTGGTGATGATGGAAATGCCAATGTTTCGGATCTTAGACTGGCATTTCATCCGGAGACAAATCAGGACGGGGTACATACAATTACACCGGAATTTTATGAAGATGCTACTAGTGGCGAACTGAAACTGCCAGAACCGGGAACCTACTACATCACAATCCGTCCATTTTCAGCAGATGAACAAATTGAGCAGAAGGTAGTTCTGATTGTAAACAAAGATCCGGATACATCCGGTTCGACGGTTACTTCACAGGAAACAACCACTACGATAAATGGATTACCATCGGCCGTGTCCATGCAGGATGAACTGAATCTTACCGTGCAGACGGTCTATACAGATAGCAACTTACAGGGAAAGAACGTGCCGTCTGCTGATTTTTCGGTATACATTAACCAGACCCCTTATGAAGTATCCGGCATCGCGCTTCAAAACGGAGTGGCAGCCATAAAGATTCCGGTTTCAGAGGCAAACGGATTTCATATGGGAGAAAATGCAATTACAGTTTCTTATGCAGGAGCAGCCAATGAAAACTACAGGGCACTTCCTTCCCAGGCAAACGAAACCGTGACGGTAAATCCAATTGCCGTAAAGATGCAGTATGATACCATCCAGCAGACAGCTGCATACACAGGGCTGAAACAGAGCTGCTTTGTTTCCACGGTAAATGTAGTCCGAAAGGACAACGGAAAGACGGTAGATTCGCAGGTAAAGCCTGAAGTTTTCTATCGGCAGGATGGGAAAAATGTTGTTCCGGTGCAGCCGGGCAGCTATGAGGTGTGGTTTAAAGTAACTGGAAACCAGTACGATGTGATAGAGGAAAAAGTCGGAACCTTTACCATTACAGCGGCGAAACCATCGATTCGTCTTACGGCAGAGACAGAAAACGGTAATTCCGTACATCTGTATGCACAGGTAGATGGAGTCCGAAATGGCAGTATTCCGCTTGGTTCGATTTCTTTTTATCAGGACGGAACCATAATAAAGGCACAGGAAAAACTCGTATATGGGGAAGCCGATACGGTTGTATCAGGCTTAAAACATGGCGGTTCTTATCAGTTTAAGGCAGTATATGAGCCGGATGATAAGGATGGACAGACTTATTACGAAACAGTGACAAGTGAAGCCGTGACCGTTACAATCAAAGAGGACAGTTCCACCGGAGGAAGTGGGACAACCGGAGGCGGTTCATCTTCCGGAGGCGGTGGAACAACCGGAGGCGGCTCATCTACCGGAGGCGGTGGAACGACCGGAGGCGGCTCATCTTCCGGAGGAAGTTCCGGTGGCGGAAATACTTCGGGTGGTGGCACTGCCGGAGGGGGAACACCATCCAACGGAAATAAAACCGATGCAGAAACACCGTCTAACGGAAATACAGCTGGTACAGAAACACCGTCCGATGGAAACGCGGCCGGACAAAATATACCAACCGTGACCGTTACCGGAACCCAGAAAAATAAAGCCATCAAAACAACGGTGACCGCTGATCTGATAAAACAAACCATGGAAGAAAATAATGGAAAACACACAGATGTGACGATCCGGGTCACCGATCCGGCTGGCAACGTAAGCTATACACTGACCGTAAATACAGCAGACATACAGACCGGAAACAAGCTGTATGTGTGCGCAAAAGATCAAAAGACAGGTGCCTATGTCCTTGTAAACGACAAGAGTTATACGGTTACAAAAGCCGGAAATGTGAATTTTTCAGCAGATTCCAATAAGAATTACGTCCTTATGGATCAGAAAGATATGGATCAGGTCACAACGAAAATATTAAAAACGGTTACATTGAAGAATAAAACCGTTCAGGTGAAGAAGGGAAAACAAAAGAAGGTTTCTCTGGCAGCCACCTTAAATATGGACAATGTAAAAAGCATTTCTTATCAGAGCAATAACAAAAAAATTGCATCTGTAAACAAGAAGGGTACCATAAAATCGAACAAAAAAGGAACTGCGTCCATTCGCGTGACAGTAACCTTAAACAATGGAAAGACCAAAGTTTTAAAATTAAAAGTCAAAGTCAAATAGCAGATGCAGGAAAAGACAAAACCCCGGAAATAAATATCCGGGGTTTTTGTTTTACCTAGAGAGAAAGTGCACACTGATCAATTTTTTCCAGTTCCTCCTCCGTAAACGGAGCAGAGTTTAACACTTTCAGATTTTCAAGAATCTGTGCCGGGCGGGAAGCTCCGATCAGAACGGAAGTGACCACACCGTCACGGATGACCCATTTGAGTGCCATCTGTGCGAGGCTTTCACCACGGGCAGCCGCAATCTCATTCAGGCTCCGGATACTGTTCAGCCGCTTTTCATCGAACTGGTCGGCATGCAGAAAACGTCCGTCGGTATTGACACGGCTGTCCTTTGGAATGCCGTGCAGATAACGGTCGGTCAGCATACCCTGTGCGAGCGGGCTGAAAGAAATAATTCCTTTCTTCCCATCTGCTGCGGCCTGTTTTAAACCGTTTTCTTCAATGGTACGGTTAAAGATATTGTAGGAATTCTGGTTGATAATAAACGGGCAGTGCAGATCTTCTAAGATGGCAGCTGCGCGTTTCATGGTTTCTCCATCGTAGTTGGACAGACCGACATACAGTGCTTTTCCGCTTCGCACGATCTGGTCGAGTGCACCCATGGTTTCTTCCAGCGGCGTATCCGGATCCATGCGGTGGTGATAGAAAATATCCACATAGTCCAGACCGAGCCGTTTTAAGCTCTGGTCAAGGCTGGCAATCAGGTACTTGCGGCTGCCCCAGTTTCCATAAGGTCCCGGCCACATGTCAAAACCGGCTTTGGAACTGATGATCAGTTCATCGCGGTAGGAAGAAAGCTCCTCCCGAAGGATCTTCCCGAGATTTTCCTCCGCACTGCCCGGCTGCGGTCCATAGTTGTTTGCCAGATCAAAATGTGTGATCCCGTGGTCAAATGCCGTAAAGCACATCTGTCTCATATTTTCATACACACCGGTATCTCCGAAATTGTGCCAGAAGCCCAAAGATACTTCCGGCAGCATCAGTCCGCTGTCGCCGCAGCGGTGGTATTTCATGGTTTCGTAACGTGATTCATTTGCGTGATACATAAGAAATCCTCCTTAGTTTGTAAAAAATTTATCATAAATGCCAAATCCAAAGATAAAAAGCACAATCAGCGGCAGAATATAGGTAATGTAGCCGCGCATCCAGTTTTTAATTTTTAATCCTTTTCCGGTATTGGCTTCGGTTGTGTAGTTTTTCCAGCCCCAGCCGTAGCGGCTTGTGCAAAACAGCAGATATACCAGGGAACCGAGAGGCAGGAATAGGTTGCTTACCAGAAAATCTTCCAGGTCAAGCACAGACCCGCCAAAGATTGAAAAACCTTTCCAGTTCCATACATTGTATCCGAGTACACATGGCAGGGAGAGTACAATGATCAGTACCAGATTAACGGCACAGGATTTCTGGCGGCTGCATCCGGTCAGTTCCATACCGCAGGAGATGATGTTCTCAAATACTGCCAGGATTGTGGAAAACGCTGCAAAAAACATAAACAAAAAGAACAGGCTTCCCCAGAGTCTGCCAAGCGGAATATGGTTAAAAATATTCGGCAGGGTGATAAAAATCAGGCTTGGTCCGGAAGTCTGGTCAACATGGAACGTAAAGCATGCCGGAAAAATGATAAGTCCGGAGGTGATAGCAACAAATGTATCCAGAATGGCAATATTTACCGATTCACCAAGCAGAGAGCGTTCCTTTCCGATATAACTTCCCAAAATTGCCATCGCGCCGATTCCAAGGCTTAACGTGAAAAATGCCTGGTTCATGGCACCCGTAATGGTTTTTGCAATACCGATCTGTTTCATCCGTTCAAAGTCCGGGATCAGATAAAAGGCAAGGCCTTCTTTTGCACCATCCATAAAAAAGCTGTTGACCGCCAGAATGATCATGATGATAAGCAAAGAAGTCATCATGACCTTTGTTACTTTTTCCAGACCGTTCTGCAGTCCACGGGAGCAGACAAATACGCCGGCGCAAACAACTACCACCATCCAGAAGCCCATGGTCAGAGGTTTGCTCAGCATTGTGGTAAACTGTCCGGATACACCGTCGGCATCCAGTCCCTGAAACTGTCCGGTGACCGTCATATAAAAATAATGAAGCATCCAGCCGGTGACCGTTGTATAAAACATCATAAGAAGATAGCAGCCGATCAATGTGATAATCCCGTGGATATGCCATTTCTGTCCGGGTTTTTCCAGTGCATGGTAGGCTTTGACCGGACTTTTCTGGCTGGCACGCCCAACCGCAAATTCCATCGTCATGATCGGGAGTCCGAGAATAATCAGAAACAACAGATAAAACAGCACAAAGGCACCGCCTCCGCCCTGTCCGGCAGTGTATGGAAATTTCCATACGTTTCCGATTCCGATCGCACATCCGGCTGACAGGAGAATGAATCCCAGACGGGATTTTAATTTTTCTCGTTCTTCCATAAAATAATCCACCTTTTTGTAAACATTGTATAAAATACAAACGAAATTATACAATCTGTTGTGAGAAGTTTCAACCCTTTTTGACGAAATTTTACCAGGTATGTGTTGTATTTTTTTACAGATACTAGAGGAGAAGGTTGCGGAGTGTTCATGTTCTGCAATCAACAAGATTATCTTATGGAAAGAAAGAGGTATAAACCATGGTTTTAACAGAAAAAGAGATGGCTACAATTGAGGATCTGCACACACAGGAACTTTCCTGCGTGGAGAAGTACAAACGTTACGGACAGGAAGCAAAGGACCCGGTGCTTCGGGATTTGTTTGCCGATCTGGAAAAAAAGGAGCAAAAGCATGTGGAGTCTCTGGAACAGGTCATGAAAGGCAGTGTCCCGTCCTGCAACGTCAATGACAGGGATGGAAAGATGTATGAGCCAAAGGCAACATATGATTCCATGACCAATCCGGAAGATAAGAAAAACGATAATTTCCTTGCTACAGACAGCATTGGTTCTGAAAAAATGGTGTCCGGAACGTATAATACCGATGTGTTTGCATTCGGGGATTCCGATGTGCGCAAACTTCTGGCAGATATCCAGGTGGAAGAACAAAACCACGCGGAGATGCTCTATAAATATAAAACCGTAAACGGCATGGCATAGGCCGTCATGTGGAGTGGATGTCCCAAAGCATCCACTCTTTTTGTTTTTACAAAAGGATTACAGAAACCGGATAGTACATCTTACATAACCCGTTTATTATAAATCCTGTAATAAATCTTACAGATTTCACAAGGAGAACAAAAGAATTATGAGAAAAAATGTGATGAAACTTACAGCAGGAGTTCTCTCCACCGCTGTATTGGCAGGAATGTTTGCCACTGGTATCCCGACAAAGATTGCAGCAGCAACGGAACACTGGAATGATGCTTCCCGGGAGTCTACAGACTGGAGCAACTGGAAAAAGAACTGGGCTGCTTATAGCAGTGAGTATGAACATGTATCACTGACTCCGGGTGCGGATGAGACAAAATTAAATTATGCATGGTACAGCAAAACGGCTGAGACTCCAAAGGTGAGAATCTCTACCAGACAGAATATGGATGGTGCGACAGAGTTCACCGGAGCGCAGACCGAAGCTGTGACCATAGATACCACGAAATATTTTTCCAATAAAGTAACCGTAAGCGGTCTCAAAGAAAATACCAGCTATTATTATCAGGTATTTCAGGATGGAAAGTGGCAGGATACACAAAACTATACCACACAGGCATTTGATGAATTTTCTTTCCTGTATGTCGGAGATCCGCAGATCGGGGCTTCCAAAGGCCAGACCAGCAGTGAGAGTGAAAAGATGGAAAATGCAGGAAATGTTGTAACTTCTGCACCGGAAAAAAATCTTGCTGCGAGAAATGACAGCTATAACTGGAACAACGTATTAAATGAAGCACTCGAAGATCATTCCGATGTAAGTTTTCTTGTGTCAGCAGGAGATCAGGTGAACTACGGAAGCAACGAGCGGGAATATGCAGGATATCTTGGGGCAGAGGCACTGACTTCCCTTCCGGTAGCAACGACCATTGGTAACCACGACAGTGTTTCGAATCAGTACAGCCTGCATTTTAATAATCCAAATGCTTTTTCCGATACCGATACCAGTTATGTACAGGGAAAGACAAAGGCAGGAACCGATTACTATTATCGTTATGGAAATGTCCTGTTCATTGTTCTTGACACAAACAACTATAACTGTGCAACGCATGAGAATGTCATGAAAAAAGCAATCAATGAGAATAAAGATGCCAAATGGCGTATTGTGGTATTCCATCAGGATATTTACGGCAGTGGTTACGACCATTCCGATTCCGATGGTATGGTGCTTCGTACACAGCTTACTCCACTGATGGATAAGTATAAGATTGATGTGGTGATGCAGGGACATGATCATACCTATTCCAGAACCTTCCAGCTTGAAGGGGATGGAAAGGATCATACTTCTTACAGCACTTATGGATACAAATCTGTAGAGGAAGCTGAAAAAGACAGTGATTATCAGGCACAGAATAACTGCTATGAAATCGTAAACAAGACCGTTGGCGGAACCGTTACCAATCCGGAAGGAACCGTATATTTAGAGGCAAACTCTGCAACAGGTTCAAAATTCTATAGCCTGATTGCTTCCAAACAGGACTTTATTTCTGAGAGAAGCCAGACCTGGACACCAACCTATTCCGTCGTAAAAGTAACGGACAAAAAGTTTTCTGTAACAACTTATGATGCAACGACCAGAAAACAGTTACAGGGATCTACTACATATACGATCGTAAAAGATGCGGTAAAGCAGACCATTCAGGCGAAGAACTCTTACAAAAAAACCGTAGGAGACAAAGCCTTTTCCTTAAATGCAAAAGCAAAAACACCGCTTACCTATACCTCTTCCGACAAAAAGATTGCAACTATTGATAAGAACGGAAAAGTTACCGTAAAAAAGGCCGGAAAGGTTACAATTACGGTGAAGGCAGCAGCAACCAGCCAGTATCAGGCAGCAGGAAAAACAATTACGATTACTGTTACAAAGAAAGCAGTAAAGAAAGCAGCTAAATAATAATGAAGAAAAACTGGAAAAAAGTTTTAGTGGGAACCCTTTGTCTGGTGGGGTTCCTACTGTTATTAGTCAAAGGAAACCAGTTCGAAAAAGTATCCCTGATTTCCACGGAAGGGCAAAGCTATGAGAAAGCAGTCGTGACAAAGATCACGAAAGATAATCTGGCAGAAGATGGAAACCGATACGGGACACAGGAGGTGCGCGTACAGGTTAAATCCGGAGCATATGCAGGGGAAGAGCTTGATGCCGTCAATCCAAGCGGTTCCTTGTTTGGCATGGAGAACTGTGAAGTTGGTTCGCGCGTAATTGTCATTGTCAGTTCCACAGATGATAATGCTGTCGTTACGGTATACAGCAAAGACCGTACTATGGCAATTTATCTGTTTGTACTTTTTTTCTGTCTGGTGATATGTATTATAGGTGGGAAAAAAGGAGTCAAAGCCATTGCAAGTCTGGCATTTACTGGTGTGTGTATTGTTTATCTGATGTTTCCGCTGATGTACCGGGGCATTTCACCGATCGGTATTACCATTGTTGTTGTCATTCTCTCGACATTGCTGACCCTGTGGCTTTTGGGCGGAGTCTCTAAAAAGACGGTATCTGCAGTGGTGGGAACGGTCAGCGGTGTGGTTGTGGCAGCCGTAGCCGCAGTTGTGTTTGGAAAAGCCGCAGGCATTACCGGGTATAATGTGTCTGATATCGAAACGTTGAATTATGTGGCACAGAATACACACATAAAAATAGGACAGCTTCTGTTTTCGGGAATCATTATAGCCGCACTTGGGGCAACCATGGATGTTGGCATGTCAATTGCATCCACGATTCAGGAACTGCACGAACGCAGTCCGCAGCTGGGGACAAAAGAGTTGTTTGTGTCGGGAATCCGTGTGGGGCGCGATATGATGGGAACCATGGCAAATACACTGATTTTTGCCTATGTCGGTGGTTCGTTGTCTACGCTCGTTGTCAATTATGCATACAATCTGAGTTATAATCAGCTGATCAATTCTTATGTAATCGGAACAGAAATCATGCAGGGACTTTCGGGAACTCTTGGGGTTGTGCTGACCGTACCGATTGCCGCAGCCGTAGCGGCAGTGCTTATCGGAAAGAAAAAGATAGTAAAAGAACCATTGATGCAGGACATTTATGATGGCTCAGATGATTATGAAGAACCGGAAACAGACGGTGAATACGGGGAAGATGTTTAAATGGGACATATGTGAAAAAAGTTATGAGATATGTCCCGAACCTAAAAGAAAGTTTTATTTTCTATATGTCCACTATCAATTTGGAAAGTGATAGAACACTTGATTTTCTTAAAAAACACATGCAAATCGGTTTGTTAAAAAATGGTCTGGAAAATTCAATTCCAAAACAATCCCAGCGTATTAAAAATATATTGACATTTACGAACTATACGCTATAATAGAATCAAACATATGAACAAATGCTCATATGAAAGAATGATAAAATGAAAAAGGAAAGTATGGAGGAAACCGACGATGAAGAAAACTTACAAAATTGATGTGGATTGTGCAAACTGTGCAAATAAAATGGAGGAAGCTGCAAAAGCTACTACCGGAGTAAAGGATGCAACTGTAAATTTCATGACACTGAAGATGAACGTAGAATTTGAAGAGGGTGCAGATGCAAAAGCGGTTATGCAGGATGTGTTAAAGAACTGTAAGAAAGTGGAAGATGATTGTGAGATCTTTCTTTAAATCCGGCTTTTTCCATAGATATCAGTCAGATTGGAGGACACCATGAATAAAAAGCAGAAAAAAGTATTGAAACGAATTATTGTGGCAGCAGTGCTTCTGGTTATCATCGGGATTGCAGGAAGCGTTGTTTCTATACCAAAGTGGCTGGAGTTCCTTTTCTATCTGGTTCCGTATTTTGTGATCGGTTATGATATTCTGCGGAAAGCCTGGAAGGGAATCTGTAACAGGCAGATGTTTGATGAAAATTTTCTGATGGCAGTGGCAACCATCGGAGCGATCGCCCTCGGTGATTACAAAGAGGGCGTTGCAGTTATGCTGTTTTATCAGATCGGAGAGCTGTTCCAGAGTTATGCAGTCGGTAAGAGCCGACGGAATATCAGTGATCTGATGGATATCCGGCCGGATTATGCAAATATTGAAACAGACGGTCAGATTGAAAAAGTAGACCCGGATGAGGTGGAGATCGGCACGGTGATTATTGTACAGCCGGGCGAAAAAGTTCCAATCGACGGTGTGGTTGTGGAAGGACATTCTTCCCTGAATACCAGTACACTGACGGGAGAGAGTGTTCCGCGGGAAGTCGCTGTGGGAGAGGAAATCATCAGTGGATGTATCAATATTTCCGGACTGTTAAAGATCCGCACCACAAAAGAGTTTGGAGAGTCTACGGTTTCTAAGATTCTTGATCTGGTGGAGAATGCAAGTTCCAAGAAATCACGTTCCGAGAATTTTATTTCCAGATTTGCACATTATTATACACCGGCAGTCTGCTACGGCGCGCTGGCACTGGCAATTCTGCCACCGCTTGTCCGCATGCTGTTTATGGGGCTTCCGGCAGACTGGGGCATCTGGATTTACCGTGCACTGACATTTCTGGTTATCAGCTGCCCGTGTGCGCTGGTCATCAGTATTCCACTCAGCTTTTTTGCAGGAATCGGAGGTGCCAGTGCAGAGGGTGTTCTGGTAAAGGGTTCCAACTATCTGGAAGCACTTGCGGGAACGCGCACGGTTGTCTTTGACAAGACAGGAACAATTACGCAGGGGGTATTTGAAGTCTGCGGAATTCATGGAACAAACTGTGCATCCGGCAGCTGTCCGGTTGTGTCCGGACATCCGGTATATACGAAGGAGGAAGAACAGCTGCTGGAATACGCGGCACTGGCAGAGTGCCACAGCACACATCCGATCAGTGTCAGCCTGCAGAAAGCTTATGGCAGGAAACTGGATGTGGACCGGGTCACAGATGTACAGGAAATCGGTGGACACGGTGTGATCGCAACGGTAGACGGACACAGGGTTGCAGCAGGAAATGACAAACTCATGAAAAAAGAAAAAATTGCGTACCGCAACTGCAGCTGTACCGGTACAATCGTACATCTGGCAGTCGATGGTGTCTATGCCGGTCATATACTGATTTCAGATATGATTAAGCCGAATGCGGCGGCTGCCATGCAGGCACTAAAAAATTCCGGTGTGCACCGGCTGGTAATGCTGACGGGTGATGATGACCGTGTAGCACAGCAGGTAGCAGGGGAGGTTGGAATCACGGAAGTACATTCCCAGCTGCTTCCGGCAGATAAAGTTTCCGAAGTGGAAAAACTGTTGCGGACCAGGGAAGAAAAGAGTACCGTTGCCTTTGTCGGGGATGGCATCAATGATGCACCTGTGCTTTCCCGTGTTGATGTTGGAATCGCTATGGGAGCACTTGGATCGGATGCGGCGATTGAGGCAGCAGATGTGGTACTGATGGATGATGATCCGCTTAAGATTGCGAAAGCAATCCGTATCGCAAGAAAGTGCCTGCGGATTGTATATGAAAATATCTGTTTTGCAATCGGGATTAAACTGCTCTGCCTGTTTTTGGTAACGATAGGTATTGCAAATATGTGGATGGGAATTTTTGCAGATGTCGGTGTTATGGTGATTGCTGTGCTGAATGCAATCCGCGCACTTTTTGTAAAAAAATTATAGGGTATAATTCTGCCGGAAATGTTCCGGTGGAGAGGAGGAACTTCATGGAAAAAGAAAAGATTGAATGCTGTAGTGAAAATCAGGTACATCCGGATCTGCTAAAGATTGTGAATGACACGATGCCGGAAGAAACGGAACTGTATGATCTTGCAGAATTATTTAAAGTGTTTGGAGATTCCACCCGTATCCGCATCCTGTTTGTCCTGTTTGAAGCAGAGGTGTGTGTCTGTGATCTTGCAGCGGCATTGTCAATGACACAGTCTGCAATTTCTCACCAGCTTCGGATTTTAAAACAGAATAAGTTAGTCAAATGCCGCAGGGAGGGAAAATCTGTTTTTTATTCCCTGGCAGATGACCACGTCCGGTCAATCATTGCACAGGGCAGGGAGCATATTGAGGAAGATGCAATATAAGGATGATACCATATGGGAGAAAAGGACATTCGCGGTGGATGTCCTTTTTTTCGTACAGACGGATCTTAATATTTATTTAAGTTTCTTTAAAGATAGCCTTTTTTGGATATGAAACTGCTATAATAAAGGTGCAGTAGAAAAAATACATCAATTAAAATATGAGGTAAATACATATGGAAACTTATGAAAGCGTAAAAAGTAATCCGGTGCAGCCGGAGCAGAAAGAAAAGAAAAAAGGCGGTGCATGGAAAGGGATTGTAGCGGTGATTCTTGCGGCAGGCGTTGTGGGAAGTACCACGATTTCTGCGTTTAATCTGGTGACTTTAAAATCCTATATTGCAGAGCAGAAAAAGGAAGAAAATCCTGAGACTACCGAGGATTACGTAAAGATCGCAGATAATTATGAGATCAAACCTACCACAAATATTTCGGATGCCTACAAATCCGGCGATACTTCAAAGCTGACAGACAAAGAAAAAGAAACCCTTGATATGGCAAAAAAAGCGATCAAAGATATGAAGATTACGGACAGCATGTCTGATTTTGAAAAGGAAAAGGCGGTGTATGACTGGATGACCCAAAAGCTCCAGCAGGATTCCGGGGCACTGACCGTTATTCCGAGTACACAGGAAGACTGTGATAATCCATACGGTGTGTTAAAATACCACAATGCCGTATGCGTCGGTTATGCAACGACATTCCGCATGTTCATGCAGATGATGGGAATTGAATGTAAAGTGGAACATAATACAGAAAAATTCCATAGCTGGGATGTGGTAAAAATTGACGGAGACTGGTACATTACCGATATTTATTCCGATGCAGGAAATGGAAATTATGCGAACTTTAATGTGACGGATGCCATGTATGGACAGTCCCAGAGCTGGGATCGCGATTACTTCCCGGCAGCTAACTCATTAAAGTACAATATGGCATACCAGAATAAGAAAACCGTGGACAGTATATATGATCTGCCGAAAGCATTGCGTGCTGCTATGGACAAAAAGCTTGGCGGGGTCATGGTTGCGTTTAAAGAGGATATTACAGAGGAAAAAGCGCAGGTGGCAAATGCCATAGCTTCTTCCATTGACAATTTCCTGATGTCCGGAAACTATAAGGATATGCCATACAGTCTGGGAACTTACAACTGGATTCAGGATCCGGATGGAAAAGGATATTTGTTTAATGTTACCATGCCGGGATATAACACGGACAATACAAGCCAGAATATCAGCGAAAAAGAACAGAAAAAAATCGACAAGGCTGTCCAGAAAGCATTTCAGGGACTGGAACCTGCAAACGGAGATGGCATGATGATGGATGGCGCAAGTGCTGATATCGGAAATAAGGATATGACCATGGATGATGCGGCACAAAATGGGGCAACGTTCAGTACAGAAGAAACTGTGGAGGCCAGATAACAGATGAAAAAACAAAAAACGGGTTGGAAACTTCTGCTGGTGCTGACCATGCTGGTAATGTGTGTGGGATGTGGTGCGAAGAAAAACACTTCCGGTTCTGTCAGTATGTATGACCTGCGCACGGCGATGGAAGCAGCGGATCCGGATCTGCCGGAGATGCTCAATGCCAGCAGCGCAGAAAAAGATGCAGAAGATAAGTTTTCCCATATTTCTGACATGGACTATAAAAAAGTGGACAGTTATTTTGTAAGCTATTCTTCGGATGGACACAAAGCAGATGAAATTGTAGTGATTGCCGTGAAAGATAAGGCAGATGTGGATGAGGCAAAAGAAAGCCTGACAAAGCATCAGCAGGATCGGTATAATTTGCTGCAGTCCTATGAACCGAAGCAGGTCAGCCGGATTCAGGATGGGTTGGTTTTTACGAAAGGGCAGTATGCAGTCCTTATTATCACAAGCCATAATGATGATGTGCGGAAAGCGTTTGAAGATACCATAAAAAGTAAGTAGTATAAATAGGATCGTGTTTGAGTAAAATATAGAAATAAAAATGCAA
>OHNA01000197.1_pt1 | contig 24324 bp, 43 predicted proteins | sample 1569481 | NCBI WGS metagenome assembly OHNA01 (sample SAMEA3879542, study PRJEB24766) | human gut metagenome | biome: human-associated habitat; feature: feces | place: USA | collected 1985/1987 | reverse complement strand
ATATAAAAATAAATAAATTGCTTATATCTAAATGTAATTTAAGTGTTTATATATAAATAATTAAGCTGGTTGGTGAGTAATCATCAATCAGCTTTAATTATAATTATTATTGACAAGGAAAAGTCGTTAAAACCAGAAAGGAGAATCGGTTATGTCCGTTTCTTACATTATCTCTGCCATCATCCTCGCTTCTGTCCTCGCTTCTATTCTCTTTGTGTTCATTGGCAAAATTGAGCACAAGGGGCGTAAGATTAATTTGAATTGGTTAATCTTGATGATGCTCATTGCTACAATCAGCATTTTGACCATGGTTTTAATTTATCATGGTCAGCACGACATTACTTCTGAAGCTGTCCAAAACGCCTATGAACAAGGCGTAGCGGATGGTAAGTCTTCTGCAACCCATACTCTTCCCACCAATGAGGAAATGGAGGTATGGTTCTCCTCCACCCAAGATGTAGTAGTAGGCACCAATGAGGGCGGCGATGTAGCCGTTCATATCATTGATGGAAACGGCGAAGAGTGGGTGCTCTTCGCTGATTCTAACAAATAATCTCTAAAGGTTTCCTGAAGCATCTGTACCTCTAAACAGGTGCTATCCCAATATCCCCAGCAACAATAATTTAAAAGCCCAGTGTGGGAAGCTGGCAAAAGGAGAAACAGCTATGACTACTATGAACACCACCATTACCATTGGTAATCTTTCCCTGTCCCCCGCTGCATACGAGGAATTCTATGACCTCCGCATGGAGGTTGAAAACAGTAAAGTATTCAGAGACTGGACTTGTAACCCATACTTTCTGATTGCCTTGTATGATTACTACAAGGCAGAGGGGAATGGAATGATGATGGCAAAGGTGAAATCTATCATTAAAAACCGTGACTGGTTTTTTGATGGAGCCAGCTTGTATGTATATCCTTCTGATGGACAGTACGAGGTAACTGTCCGAAGATACGAAAGTAATACTTACCACGACAAGAGGTACACCGGGGACAAGGCTTTTGAAGTCATCCGGGATATGTGCCTCCCGGTGGTGCTTAATTACAAGTAAATCATCAACTCGTCTCTGGAGGATTTAGCGAGTATAAACAAATGAATCCTACCCCATTATTCCTTTGCATTAATTAAAATTTAAAAGTCTCCCTTGAGGAAGGAGCAAGAAAGGAAGCAAAGAAAATGAAAACTCCATTGGAAAAGTATTATTTTAAAAAGGAGGAGATAAGAAAGTATTGGGATAAGATTGTAGCTCGTTATGAACCTTATCTCAATTACCCTGCTAATGGGTATAGTTGGGTAAGCTTTTCTTTTAAATACCCTTGGTATACGCATAATAAAAGTCATTCCTTAGTTATGGTATCACTATACCATGATAAAATTCTCTTGACTGCCGTACATTGGAGAGGGGAAGAAGAGGAAGAGAAAACTGAAGAAAAGAGAATTATTGATTCGTACTATGATTACATTAGTGCGATTCATTATATTGATAGCATCAGAAATTTCTTTAACTAAATCCCCAACTCGTCCTGAAGGGTCAGCGAGTATAAACAACTGGCCTTATCCAAGAAGACCTCCAACTACCGAGAGTAGAAGGAGGTCTTAAAAAATTCCATTGGTTGCACCACCAAACCAATGTTTATATAGATTTGAGAGATAACTATTCACAGCAATTATCTCTCGCATCCTGAAATGACCAATGCTGATTGAATTCTTCCAAATTGACACTTCCAAGTTGAACTTGGATAAATAATTCCAATAGCAAGGAAAGATATAGGATTGGTCAACTACATCTTTCTTTTAAAAGATTCCATTGTCTATTTCCACTCATAGACAATGTTTACATAGATTGGTAATGTTAGTAGCATTACCTGTTTAATACTTGTTAGCCTACAATAGCAAGTATTTTTATCACTCATAAGGAGGTAACTTCATATGAGAATGATAATTGAAGTCAACTATGACTTTAATATTATTGTTATCGAGGTTGTTTTAAGCGGCTTCTTGACAGCTTAATTTAACATTAGATAATAAACACTTTTGTCGCTGTAAGGAAGGGAATGTAGGTTCTCTTCCTTACGCTTATATAATAGCACCTTGAGATTGATTTGTCAAGGGGTTATTAAAAATTGTTCTTGAAAGGAGAGCAAAGTATGAAGGTTTACAAACAGAAGGTAAGAAGCAAGCGGGAACTTTTAACAGAGCTTGGTCTGGTTACATGGAGAACCAGACAGGATGTAACAACCCTTTTAACCATCATTGCAAAGCGGGTTTCTGAAATCCGCTTTGAAAACATTATTCACTCGATAATAACGAGTGATATGTCACCACAAGAGGTAGTTCGATACCTAACATTCGTTGAGATTCCCGTAAAGGAGGTGGGATAATATAGGAAAGTATCTCTTGGTTTATAGGTACAAAGGGCCTGTAAAGAGATTCGGTCAATTTGTTGGTAATGCCGAATTGACCACAGAGGTGGATAAGAATAGTCCAAATCCACAAAAGAAGGCATTGTCAAATTTGTCCTTTCAGTATAAGAAACTGAGAGGACTTACCAGTTCTGCAAGAGTGGAACTGGATGAACGGTATCTTGCAATTGTGAGAGAAACGTTCAAATTCTAAATAGCTTCAAATAAGCGTTGTTAAAAGGCAGGAATCAACTTAATGGTTCCTGCCTTTGATAGAGTGCTTATTTCTGAGATAAGTTCTCTAATTTTAATGTGTTTGTAACCTATATTACAAGCACATTGTTCACTACATGAAAGGAGTGATTTATGAAGTAGGTATATTTCGTAAATTACAAGTTGGGTGTGGTTGCATACGCAATCATACTCGGCAATCTTTTAATTCTCTAACTTAACACACTGAATTAAAAGGTTTCAGAGCTAAAGGAGGTATAGGACTCTTTTAGTTCTGGTTGTAGTATAACACATTTAGTTATAGTTGTCAAGTATTTTGTGAATTTATTTTGAAAGGAAGTTCAGAAAGATGAAAAAAGTAAACACCATGAAGTTGGCAGTGCCCGTTGAAAAGACTATTTCCAAGCTCAATGAAGCTTGGAGCATCAAATTCTGCAATGTCACACTTGGGAATTTTTGTTCTCAAGTGTGTAAAGGGAGGTATTGCGGGACGTGTGATACTTGTCCCGTAAATCAAGCATACAAGCTGGCAATTCAGCAAATTAAGGACGGTGTGAGAAGCCGTCCTGAATATCAGGATTGCACCATTTCCAGTTATGGAGCCTACCGTCACTTTGACGGTAAGGGCCACAAAACTGAGGTGTGGAGAGCACCTCTAAAGAAGGAGGTGGAATAAGATGGCATATTACAAAGTTGTCAATAAGTACGGTAAAGCAATTACCGTAAAGCTCAAGGGAGTCGAGCAACAGCAGTTCAAGACTGTTGATTTTGCTCGACTCCTTTGCAAGCGTCTCAATGAGGACGAACGGAAACCTAAGTGGCTTGTCAATTCCTATAATTGGAAGTTGGCAAGACCATATGGGATTGACATTAATAAATTCTAAAACAATTAAACATTGTTAGAGCCCTGAATACATTCATGATTTTGTGAATATATTCAGGGCTCAATAGAGTGTTTAATGAACACACAACCGAACTTGTGGGCATCTACGGTCAGTGTAGATGATTAAAACTCTGCTTGGTGTTAGTAACCTACATAGCTAACACTCAGGTATTAAATTGTGAAAGGGGTGAAAATCATGTAGAGAATCTTTTATGTCTCCTGCGCTTACAACATTCGTGTTGTAAGAATCGTTTACAATCGTAACTAAGCCTTGTAAGCGATAACTCATACATCATTGAGAAGTTGTAGGGCTCCTCTTTGATTGTATGATAACACAGTAATTCAAGTTTGTCAAGAGCTTTTGATAAATTTGAATAAATATTTTTGTAGCTCTTATGAGCAGAAAGGAAATCGCTATGTCTATCAACATCACTTCTTCTTCCAAGTCCACTGTTTCTTCTGTTTCTTCTCAGCCTCGTGACGAGAAAGGTCGCTTTGCATCTATCCCTGTCAGATGTGATGTTCCAAAGGTGCACGATGCAAAAGAAGATAATACCATCAAAACCTCTGCTCATATTTATCTGGACGACATTGAGTCCACCGCTCCCTATATTTACAACTTCATCAAAGATAACGGAGTTGTAAGAGCTGTTATCAAAGATGGAGACCTTCGAGCTTGTCTGTATCTCAATAAAGATACAGAAAGTTATTATCTGTTCTTCACATCGCATAATTCCTTTGGTTTCCATCTGAGTTGTGGAGGTCTGTGTGAGGTGCTCAACAATGAGGACACGGTGAAGTTGAGCACTGAACATGACATCCTTTACTGGGATGCAATTCAGAGAGTGTAATCTGAGGATTGCTCATGCTCAAGGGGTGGAAACATCCCTTGGGCATCATGGAGTTCTCAGAGCTCCAATATTTTAACACCCGCACAGCGGGAGAAAGAGGCTAATATGTCTACTATTAACAACAACATCGAGAACACCAAGGTCGAAACCATTGACGAAATCATTTTTGATTGCCTTCGTCCCAAGAAAGTCACTAACAAGGCTTCTCAGGCTGTTCTGAATATTCGGAACACTGTTGAGCATGAGCTTGAGAAAGGAGGTGAAAATAAGAACTGGGCCATTCGAGAAATTCCTCTGGATTTGCTGGAAGTTGATATGGCCTATCAGCGTGAGCCCAAGAATTGCGAAATCGCAAAAATCACTAACGCCTTTGATTTGAACAGGGTTGAGGTTAAGGCAGCATCCATCCGTAAAGTAGATGATGTTTGGCATATCTATCTTATGGATGGGGCTCACACTTTAAGTGCTCTTTTGTTTATGCGTAGTCGTGGATACAATGTTAAATCTATGACTTGCAAGACCTTTATCAATCTGTCTCAGCAGCAGGAAGCAAGCTTGTTTGCCTCTCAGAATCTTGGGAAAACAAACATTCGTGGGTACGAGAGATACAAAGCTGAACTTTGTGCTCGTTATCCTGAAGCTTTGGTTATTGATAAAGTAACAAAGGAATTTGGTCTTACGATTAAGACCAATCATTCTGAGACCTATATCAATAGATACAAGAACATCAATGCTATTGAAGAGCTTTATCGCATTGTGCGTAGACACGGTGAGGACGGTCTTCGGTTTGTATTCCAGATTATCAAAGATTTACACTGGGAAGAAGACAAAATGAGTTATACTCAGCGTATGTTGGGTGGCTTAATCAAAATCTATCCTACTTGCGTTTCCGACGATGAAAAGAAAGACGCAATCATTATTGGTTTGAGCTCTTTTAAGAGTTCCAATGAATTCTTTGATTATGCTGTCTATCATGGTACTGGAGACCACTATTCTGATTTGGTTGGTTCTTGTGCTCTCAGTTTTGCTTGGTGATAAAGCAAGAGAGAACCGAAGTAAGTCCCCAACGGTTCTCTCTCAAAAATTCCAGCCTCCTGTAAAGGCTGTTCACATAACTACGCATAGAAAGGAGTAAGTTAATGAAAAAGTATCTTTTCATTGACATGGCAAAGTAGGTCTTTGCTGTGCGTGTTATTTATAATCGTAACTAATCGTCAGTTGCGTAAGTAAATAAGACTCATACAATCATTAAGAGAGGATTACAGGTCAACTTCTCTTGGTGATTGTATTGTACCAGATAAGTTTGAGCTTGTCAAGCGTTTTATAAATATTATAGATGTTTTTATTAAACTCTTGACGTATTAAAGAAAGGATGTTATAATCATGAAAAAGTTCACTGTTACCTTTGTTCATTATGGCTTCGTTGAAGTTGAAGCTGAATCTGAATCGGATGCTTTTGCCAAAGTTGAAGGTTATGGCAAAGAAGATATTTCTTGGTCGGATGATTTTGAAACTACTAATGCTCAGGAAGAGGAGGAAAACTAATATGGCGAGTAACTCGAATTATTATCTTCAGCAAGCAAGTTATATGCTTCTGAAGGCAATCTACGCAGAAACTGAGGAGCTAAAAGAGGCTCTAAACGCTGGCAAGGTAGATTTATCTGAGTACAGTGCCAAAATCGGCACATTGTCTTCTTTTAGAACTCAGATAGAGTTCATGATTAAATAACCTTAAATTGTATAAGGAAAGGAGAAACTAATATGGACGAAAAGATGTATCTTCAGCGCAGAACTAAATACCTACTTCAGAAGGCCATTGAATCTGAAACTGAAAAGATAAAAGAAGCTATGGCTCACGATGCAAACGCAGATGTCAGTCATTGTTGCACCGAGATTGGTATCTTGGTAGCACTTAAAAATCAGGCAAAAGACCTGATTGACAAACTCTAAAGGTTGATAGAGTACAGGATTGAAATATATCCTGTACTCCAATGAGCCTTTAAGGTTCAATAATATTACGTCAGGTTCAAGACGTTAAAACCAGAAAGGAGCCTATTATGGCTAACATCAACAACAAGAAGAACGCTACCCTGAACCGTGTCCAGATGCTCAAGGACAGCAACTCCAACATGGAATATCTCTCTATTGATGGTATTCCTTGCGGTTACATGGGGTCTGTCTCTGAGGCAGACCGTGAAGCTGGTATCCGTTGTATCCAGAAGATTGTGGATAACAGCAACAAGAAAGGATATGACCTCATTCGTGAAGTCATGGCACAAGTCAAGTTTGAGGCTGATATGAACGAGAAGCAGATTCAGCCTGATGAACAGGTTAAGATTGAAGATACTGACTGTGTTATCAGTTACAAGAATCTTCGTATTTACACCATGGATGGTAAAGAACTTGCTTCTGCTGAAGATTATGCCAATGTTGAGAATCGGGCTGTAAAGGAAATTCTGAAGCTTCGTGCTCAGGCCAAGCTTCACAAACTGGAAGAGATGGAAGATGACACTGAGGACTGTGAGGATGATGACGAGGAGTAATTCTCCTCTTGTCCTCATACGAGCACAGTAGTTCAAAAGTTCGTTTCAATCTCATTTAAGCAATAAGATAAAGGGTAGGAGTCCACAAGCTCCTACCCTTTTCTTTAAATTTGAAAGTTCCAGTTTACCGTGAACTGTTTACATAGATACCATTAACTTGGTTTTGATTCCTTACGAAAGGAGGACTATATTATGTAGAAAATAATCGCCATTGATTATAAGTATAACATTCTTGTTGTACGCCTGATTAAAAATCGTAACTAATATTCGCCGTATTAGTTAAGTGCTAAAGAGAAGTACACGGTATTTACTTCTCTTTAGTTCTTTATGTATCTAATAGAACTTTCAAAAATCCCAGTATTGTTGTTTTCGTAATCAAGAATCGTAATTAACGTAGTCGGTTAATTCGAGCTCAAGAGGAGAACACGGATTTTCTCTTCCTGACTTGATTATAATATATCACATCAAAATACATTTGTCAATATTTTTGTAAAATATTTTTATTGGAGGTACAGAAAATGAACACTCAAAAAACTCGTAAAACCGCAGATGATTACATCGAATATTCTCGTTTCCCTTGTAGGTCTCTTGCCAAAGCGAAAGCTATGGTTGAAGAACTTAGGATTATGTGTCCTGACATGATTCATGTAATCCAATTTGGTAAAACATGGGAAGTTGTTTCCTATGTTTACAATCCTATTTCTAACAACTAATTTGTTTTTTATTTGAAAGGAGTTCAGTATTATGTCTACCATTAATTTTGAAAAGGCTATCAAGTATATCAAGTCTCTTCCCACAACCCCTGATTCTAATCTCACTCCTGATGTTATTATCAAGTGGGATAAAACCAAATCTTTCCATACTGAATGGGGTGGAAAAATAGTTGAAAAGAGTCCTGTGTTCTATTGCCCAAAGACGGGAGAGGTTGAATTCCTTGAGCGCATCCCTTCTAATTATAAATGCGATTATCTTTTTGATAATTTGGATGATATAAGAACCCCATACACCACTAACGAAAAAGTCTCGGTTACAACTGCAAAGCCCAAAATCTTTTCGTATTATGGTAAATACCACAAAGAAATTGACGCTTTTGAAATTGCGTCTGTGGTGATGAAAGGTAACAGAGCCAAAGCTGGAGAGAAAAGAGTGTGGGAATACACTAACATCCACAATGAAAGATATTTTCTGTTCAGAAATGGAGAAGCTATTAAAGGTTTTTCTTATCTTTTGAAAGATGGAAAGTTTTATGACAAAACTCTTCTTCATTGGTTAATAACTGACATCCCTCAGAATATTCACAACAGATATTTCGATAAACAGGGTTTGCTTTTCTTCAGATTTAAGGCCACTGAAGAATGGTTGAAGAGAGAGGTTTATTGGGTTCCTTTCAGAGTTGGCAATTGGTACGAAAAAGTTGCAGAACGACCCGTGAAAGAAAACAGTGTGAAGAAAGCTCTTATGGAATCTGAGGGAGTAGTTGATTTCTCCAATGAATATCTATTTAGTCTCTTTAAAGATAGCGATAGTGGTGTTGTCTGTGTTCCATATAAAGACGGGGCATTAATCAGATATTATACCAGTAGTAGTAAGTATATTCCTCAAAAATTATTGTACACAGAAAAATATAGATTTTTCTTTAATGAAAAGGAGGAGTTCATCTTAAAGAAAAGCAGCGATAAATGGGGCTCATGTGCAGCTAACAACTGTTATCAATCTTGTTCGGCTGAACATATTGTTAACTTCAATGAGTTAAGAAAGATTAAGCGTATCGACAGATGCGTTGATGTCTTGCTTAACAACGAATTTCTAAACAAAGAAAGTTTTCTCGTAAATCTTATTTATATTCTAAAATACCCTATTGTTGAAAAGCTTGGAAAAGCGGGATATAAATATCTTATGTCCAAAGCGATTGGGTCTCCTGCTGTTTTCCTGAGAGATAAATTTGGAACAACTTCTAAGAAAACGGGAACCTTGTATGAAAATTTAGGTGTAAATAAGATTCAGCTTAAGATGCTTGAGCAGTTTAGAGACCCATACAAAAATACGCTACCCAGTATTAAATTTATCAAACAGATTGGAGGAGATGATGTAATTCACTGGGATGAAAAGAAGTCCCGGAAAATTTTCAAATTTGCTTTGAACGCAGGAAACTGGTACGGACTTGCTTTAAGAGAAAATCATTTAGGCTCTCCAACCTATATTAGATGGAATAGAGAGTTGAAAGAGTTTGTTCCTACAGACCAAGATAGAAAAAACATTAAAAATTTAATCAACCTTCAGGATAAAACTCCTGATGTTGATGTTGTCAGATTTTTTAGAGATACGGTTTATACCATGTGTGACCGTGTTAACGAAATTCTCCCGAATATGAATCCTTTTGAGGCTCGAAGTCTTAGAGATTTGCAATGGATGCACGACCAGTATACGAATATTGCAAATGCACAAAGATTTAATAATCTAAAAAAGGATGGAAAATGGGAAAAATTCAACAAAAAGAGAATTGAAATGTATGAAAAGGTCGGTGATGAATTCGAAATCATTGTCCCTCGTGAACCAGTAGATATTATTAACGAGGGAGCAAGCCTTAGTCATTGTGTTGGTAGTTATCTTGAATCCGTGGCTTCTGGGTACAAAACCATTCTTTTCTTGAGAAAGGTTTCTGAACCAGACAAAAGTTTCTATACCATTGAAGTTGGTAATTCTAATATTATCCAAATTCATGGTAGTCACAACAAATGGCTGGGCAACAATCCTGAAGCTATTCAGTTTGTGATTGATTGGTTAGAGGATATTCAAATTTATTGCTCTCTCAAAATTTTATTTAACCTTGGTCAAGGATATTCTGGTAGCAATAATAATCTTGACCATAGTAGTTATAAGCTCAACAAATTTGTGACTGCATAAGGAGGTTAACATGAATAAACAGATTGAAGATTTAGCGTATCTGACTACCACAGAAGTTCTTATTGCCCGAACTCGCCATGAGGTTTCCAAGAGACATGGCAAGTTCAGATATGAGAACAACCGCAAGTACAAAGACAAGAGAAAGGAGGTGAAAGATTTTTATTAATCTATTGACAAGCGGTTGTTTTCATGGTATATTTGGCGTAGCCAATTAATTAAGAAAGGGAGTAAAAGTTATGTCTACTATTATGCTTATTGTTGTTATTTTCTTTATAATTTTAATAGCTGGTGTATTCTATTGTGAATACGATAATCCCAAATTCCTTTGGGCATTCTCCGTTATTTGGGCTTTGGCTTTTATGATGATGGTTCTGGTTTTCACAGGAATGAAAGCCCCTGTAACGACTCCAGAAACAGAAGTTGAACCAAATGTGTATTTTGTATACGCAGAAAAGGTTGAAGAGAAAGATGATGTAGTCACCTTTGCAACTGTTAATCTGAAAGATAATCAGCTTTATACATGGGTAAGTGAGTATGGAGCTGAATATCCCGATGTTCCTTATATGCTTACAATGGATAGCAAGGGAACGGCAACTTTGGATGATGATGAAATTCTGGTTGTTTGGGCTAATAACAATTAAGGAGGTGAGAAAATGATTACTATTGAGTGCTTGAATTCCAGTAGAGGGGCTATCAAAGTCACAAACGACAAGACCTTCCAAGAAGTTAAGGTGTACTTCGATAGCGTTGAAGACCAGAATGAAATGGTTCTGAAACTTCTCACAAACCTCTGCAATGAAGAATAAACAATATTTGTGATTTAAGAAAGGAAGCAAAAATTATGAAGAAGTATATGTACATTGACTGTTGTGAGCGTGATATTGGTACTCCCGAATTCTTCGATGATTTCGATGAAGCAAAAATCTATCTATTTAAAAAGTGGTGTGAGTTTTGTTGCTACATTGATACCGACAATTGGGATGTTGAAGTCGAAGACATGGATGAATTAGAAGAAATCCTTGAAGGATTTGTTCAGGAAGAAATCATTGATGACCAGAACGATTATAATTACACCGATGCGTGGTGTGAGATGTTCGGTTCTAACAACTGGGATGGTAAAATCATCGAAGTTGAAATCTAATTCCCAATAATATAATTCTATTTATCATAACTTAATTTATTATCCTGAGCTATCGGGTTTACGGGCAGAAAGGAAATATTATGAATACTGAGTACATGAATCTGAAGGTTGCTAACATCAAGGCTGGTCAGTGGTTCAAAATGTCTTATGTGACCACGGTTACTCTGAGCGCTGCTGGACGTAAGGCGGGCGTCGTTGTTCTCAAGCGTGTGGTTGGTACTTTCCGTGTTGGTATCAGCTATAAGAACACCAAGAAGGCGATTGCTCGTGCTGAAGCCAAGGGTGTTAAGATGGAAGATGTAACTCGTCTGCCTTGGGGCCAGTGGAAGGATGACAGTTGCAGAGTTATCTGTCATACCAACAAGGCTGGTCAGTATTCTGAGTATCTGCGTGTGTATGATACTCCCAACAAGCCTAAGACCCAGTTGTATTTGAATGGTAAGCCCATTTCCAAGGAAGAACTGAGGGCTACGGGTTATGTCCCTGAGAGCTATTTCACTTCTCAGAACGACTCTGGTGTACTGACTATTAAGGCAGAAAATATTGAATGGTTGGGCAAGCCTGTTCAGTAAATACCAATGAGGGAGAGTGAAATATCTCTCCCTCTCATTTAAGAAAGGAGATTAAAGATGATTGTTCATGTTACTAATATTGAGTGGGATATTGGTGATGATGTCCCTGTCGAGGAGCTTCCTAAAGAGGCTAACCTTGAATACGATGACCTTTGCACCAGTTTTTTAAGAGACATGGCAGATTCTGTTTGTGAAAGGCTCGAAGAAGAATATGGATTCTGTGTGGTTAATTTTGCCATAGATATTTAAAAGGAGATTAAAGATGAAACGAGTTGGAAGGTACAATGTCAATAGCTACAATGATACAGCGATGTTTTCTGGTAATTATCGCTATTATCTTGTTGTGATTGACAAGTTTACGCCTACAAACACCTATGTAGGAAAGAAATCTTTCTGTTTTTCCTATCCGATTGCAGAGGATGAATTCACAAGAGAATCACTTGATGCTCTTTGGGAATTGCCCGAATACAGCAGAATTACTGGGAAAAAGGTCATTTGGGAGGTGAGAAACAAACACTAATAAAACTCGCATTTTATCCATTTAATTGTCCCCCTATCAAACACATTTGTATTTAAGAAAGGAAGTATTTATTATGCGTAAGACTATTAATTCTCGTAATCCTATTTATGATTCTTATGACGCTCCCATCCACACTGACAAAATGGGCATCACTTGGGAAGAAGCTGGTCGTTATATTCGGGAATGGAATCTTTGGGAAGAGTATTTCTCTAAATCTACTCTTGAATGGGTGTTGGAAAATCTTTCTATTGGAGATATTTGTGCTATCCACTATATCCCTCAAGAACGTGTCATTCCTAATGGTTATTGGGAGAAGAATTATGAACGTGAGTGCATTGACCGTTGCCATAGCTTTGAGGAATATCAGGGTGATACCGATTTCCATCGCACTGTTTATCTTCCTGCTGTTGGTTATCGTGTCCCTTATAAATATCAGAATGTGGGTAAGCTTGCCAAAGTCTATAAGGAAGCCCTCCTCCGTGATTATCCTTATTTGAAAGCCTATAATTTTGAATCCTATGTTCCCTCTTATAGCCCGAATACTGAGATTTATATCAAGCTTACCTATAAGAACAATAAGGGAGAAGATGTTACCGTTTCCCTTTATACTCCTGTCAAGGCGCTTAAGGAAAAGGATTCTATGCAAATCTATAAGCGTCATTGGAGTTACAATGGCGATTATTATCGTAATCAGCCCGAATACAAAGAGAAAATCCTCGGTGTTCTGAAGTCTCGTGAATTCCATGAGCTCCGTGAAAAGGTTGATGGTAAGCTTTACAACTACACTGGTGAGCTTATCTAATATCCGGGGAGGGAAACCTCCCCTTTATATAAAGTCCCTATCAACACACCATCTATAAAATATTAAAGGAGATTTGAATTATGTCTACTAATTACATTGCTGAGTTCTACAAGACCGCCGACCATAATTACGAGGATTTCTTTGGTTCTTATGTTGCCGATGAAAAGATGAACAAAATCAACAAGGAGATTAAATCCTTGAATGAACAGATTGACATGAAAAAAGAGGAACTTTCTCGTCTGTATACTCTGCGTTACAATGACAAGTTTACTCCTATTGAGGGTACATTTATTCTCTCTTATGAGCCTGAGCGTGGACGTGCTCAGGATTGTCGTTTTGATATTCTTAGTGGTGCTCCCGTTGACGAAAATTCTATTGATGGTATTACTCACTTTATAACAGTTGGTAGAAAGACGGGTGAATTTACTATTCTTGTTGGCTATTGCTTCCCTCTTGGTTCTGCAATCATTCGTAAGTATAGCTATAAAATTAGTACCAATAACAGCAGGTGTTCTTTCAAAATGTTGTACGAATATGTAGCTCCTATCATGGACTACAGCGCTCCTATCGTATCTGATAATGGAGTTCATATTCCAAGATATGATTTGACTCAAAGTGCCACTGAATTCATTCAGAAAATGTACGACTTGCCTGATTTCAAAACTCCTATCACCTTTAGAGATTTTTGTGGCAAACTTGAAAATAACAAATCTACTGAAATCATCTTGAGAACCGCTCCCGAAGATTGTATGAAGCAGCTTTTGGATATGAAAGTCGATAAGGCTGAACCCATCTATAAGATTTTGGAACTGCCCAAGGCTGAATATGATTCCATTGTCGAAAAGGGATATTTGAGTGATTTTATTAAAATCAAAAGTAAAATCAAGTATAATCTTAAAACAACATACAACAAGGGATTGGAGTTGGAAGATTATTTCCATTACACCAATTCTGAATGGGTTGATATTCTGGAAAAATCCCGCTATTGGGAAGAAGAATGTCGTTTCAATCAGGTAAACATGAATGGTGAAAATCCCATTTATATCTGTTTAGACGGTTATATGAGACAGATTTGGGGTTGCTCTGCTGTAAACTTTTATAAGTATTACAGCTTTGGCAAGTTCATGGATTACGTCTGCGAAGAAAGTTGCAATCAGGGCTTCCAGAGTCTTTCTGATTTCATTAAGGAACTTAAGGATTATTTGTCCATGTGTGAAACCATGGATATTAAGCCCACTCTTTATAGCAGTTATCTTAAGCAAACTCATGACATCCTCGCTCGTAACTATAAGATTAAGTTGACTGAAGAACAGGAAGAACTCTTTAAGAAGCGCTATGAAGATTTTAAGAATTACAAGACCAAAGATGGTAATTATATTATTACCAATCCCTCTTGTGCTGAGGATGTTAAACAGGAAGGTTATACTCTTAATCATTGTGTAAGTTCTTACATCAGCCGTATCCTGAACGGTTCTTCTAAGATTATCTTCCTGCGTTATCAGAAAACTCCTGCTAAGTCTCTTGTTACCATTGAGATTTGTGATAAGGCAATTGTTCAGGCTCGTGGAGCTTCCAATCGTTCTATCTCTAAAGATGAATTTGCTGCTATTTGTGAGTACGCAAAGAAAGCTGAACTCAAGGTTCGTGTCAGTCCTCGTGACTGATTGAACATAATCAATCCATTCGTAACTAAAACAATAAAGCTGTCCTATCGGCTATACGGGGAGAAAAGGAGTAGAATATGACTACTAAGACTTATGAGAACATGACCGTTACCGTTTCTTGCAATGAAAGCGAGGACACTGAAATGATGGAGCTCATTAAAAAGATGAACGATACTAAGGCTGCTCGTGAGCATACCGAAAAATTCTATCTTCCTCGCATCAAGGCTATTGGTGCTGCTAAGTGGGCAGAAATCTGCAACCAGCTCCTTGGATTATGTGAAACGGCTGCAAGTTTCAATATGAAAGGCACGATTGGTAATTTCCTGAATGTTTCTTTTCATAGGGATGATACTGGTGAGCGTTGCCGTATGTGGATTTCTTATAGTTCCAATAGCAAAGTTTATAGCCTTAACTATTCGGAAGGAAGAACTCCAGATTCCTGTTGCTTAAACCCTGATGAAAAGTATTATGCTCCCCGTTGGGGCGAAGATAAAGATGGTTGGCTCGTTAAGTGGGACGATTATAATATTTATAACCTTTTCCGTTCCGCTCTTATGAGAGAAATTGAGCGCAGAATCATCATGGACGAAAGTCGAATTCGTTCTGTCCGAGAAAATTATGACGAGATTGCTGGGAAGTAATTCCCAGCTTTCTCTTTATTTGTACCTATTCACACTTGACTTTAATTAAGAAAGGAAGTACAATTATGGCTAAGAAAAAGTATACTCACACCAAGCAGGACATTGAGAACATTGTTAATCAGATTCGTTATCGGATGGATGAACTGGAAGTTAGCGATGATGTGGCTATCTATTTCAATGGCAAGCGTTACAAAAATATCGGACGCTGGAATCCCGAAACTGAAATGTATGAATCCAGTTGGGTTCTCGAAGAGGATATTTATCCTATTGATTACTGCGAATATGCCCCGGATGACAATATCATCTGCATCTCTTCTGAAGGTTATCTCTATGATTACATGAATTCCAATTTCATGTATCTTGACGAACGTATTCTTCCCGACAAATCCCTATATACCGAGATGGGAACCACTTGGTTCTATATCCTGTGTCCTTCTCGTGATGATTGGAAGGATTGGGAAACCACTCGTAAACCCGGTGATTATCGCAAAATCACCATTTAAATTCAAAATCAATAATTTAAAGGAGGAAGTATAATGTATTATGTAACTTATTATGAGGAGTATCCCATCTATGAGCCAGCGGAAGGAGGCTATTATTACGCTGGAAGCCGGAATGTTTTGGTAAGAGAATTCAAATCTTGGCGTAAAGCAAGACAATTCTTCAACAAAGCAGCGAAGCAGTTCGTTGAGGATTTCAGCTATGATAACCCGTATTGTAGGTATGGATTTCCTAATTCTTACGCTGAAGTACGTTCCAGATATATTGGCAATGATTATGGAATTGTGTTAACCAGTAAGAAACCGCTTGAAGAACATGGTTGGGAACCCTACTGCTAATTCTAATTAAATTAAGGAGGAACAAATTATGAAGAAGAAGACTATCGCTGAGAAGAGAGCTATCCTGTATCGTGAGTGGCAGTTGGCGAAGTTGGCAAATGACGAGTGTTATTACAATTATACTTTGGCTTTAGGTATCCCCGATGAAGATACGGATGAAGATGTTTTGTGGGATTTGGAAGCGGGTTGGTATGATGATGACATTGATGAAACCATTAATGTGTATCTTAGCGCAAAGAAGCATTATGGAGAAGGAGGCTATTATGTGAGAGAAGAAGTTATTATGGACGAAGACGTGGCTTTGTATGAAGCTGGATACGAAGACCTTCCCAAGCGTATTTACAAAAAGCACGGTAAATGGGATAAACAATAAGAAAGGAGAATGAATATGTATAATGAAGATTATTTGTGTCCTGTATGTGGAAGTCATCTTATTCCCGCTCATGGAGGGCTGTATTGCGAGGACTGTGGGAACATTTTTGAGCCTTGGGAGTGTGCAAACACTCTCAAGACTCTTGAAGAAGACCATCGTGAACAGAAGGCTATTGATAGATTTTATGGGTTGGAGGACTAATTCCTCCAGCCTTATAAAATATCATTTTTATTTAGAAAGGAAGTATATCTATGTCTAAGAAAAACTCTAATAAGCACATCGTTTGGAGCAACTACAACCTCATTCTCAAGGATTGGCTCGAAGACCTTAAGGAAATGCTGGCTGCTGAGGGAGTCGATTGTTCTGAATGGGAAGAAGAAAAGTTTTACGACCTGATGAACGAAGTCAACAACCATTATTTCGATGATGAAAAGTGCAATCTCAATCTTCCCACTGAGGGACGTATCATTGAAATTGCAGACATCGGCCTTTGGAATGGTCGTAGAATGGGTTACAATCTTCTCAATGAGCACAACATCAGAGCTTGCCTCAACTTCAAGCGAGATTGCGAGTACGGCGAATGGTGGGTTGATTCTCACAACAACTTGCGTTCCAGACAAACTCACCATGACGCAAGTCATTATATTCTTTACAGAGAAGTGAAACCCGAAATCACCTCTGACCAGCTTGACAATTTCTGCTGGAAATTGTACAACGGCAAAGCAACCTCGAAAGACATTACTAAGTACACTCGTGCTATCGGTAAGCGTGTTAAGAATGTTTACGGTTGGTAACAAAGACAAGACAGGTAAGTACCGTGCTTACCTGTCTTTTAAAACTCCAGTTCCTATGAACTGTTCACATATATGTCTCCTTTGTCTAAGGTGGAAAGGAGGGAACCCCGCTATGACTTAGATTAAGTAGGTAGACTACTTCTTCAATGTTTATTTAGTAACTGTGTTGCTAAATAGTCTCTTTATGAGATAAGGCATTAAAGAAACCATGACATCGGTATTGGGCTGGGAGGCATAGGACTCTCTTCCCTCAGCGTAACAGTGGGTTTAAGACCGCTCTGTAAGTTATCGGTTATAAATTTCTATTCGATTCAAAGGGATATGAGCCCCGAATCAGAAAAATATAATCTACACGCTTGCTCCTTGTTTTATTCCCACTGTTACGATACCATATCTATTCCCAATTGTCAAGACTTTTTAAAAATTATTTTTATTAAAGGAGATTTATATTATGAAGCAGTACAACAAGATTGGTTTGAGCACGACTGACGGTTTCACTTCTGCTTTCGTTGATACCCCTATTGGTCGTTTTATCATCAACGCTGGGTGCGAAAAAGGATATAACGAAGTGTTCGTTTCTTTCCAACGTGACTCTCACGATGGTATTGTTGAGCCTGACCAGACTTTGTTCCATTGTCAGGAAGAGAATGGCAAACTCAAATGCCATCTTTGGAAGAATGAAATGACTGAGGACTGTACTGACGATTATGTTCTCAAAGCCATTTCCAGAAAAGATTTGGAGGAAGAATAAATTTAAGCTGTCTTATCGGCTATACGGGGAATAAATATTTAAAGGAGATTTTGTTATGACCTACTCTGCGATTGTTGCTTTCGATTATAAGAATTTTTGTCCCTCTTTGTCCCGGACTGATACCAAAACCATGACTATTCAGGATATTCAGAAGGAGGTAGATGAAATTTGCGTCTGGTTTGACCAAATGTGGCCTTTTGATAAATCTATGGTCGCTAAGAAAATTCCCGTCTCTTGGATGAAGGGTTCCAGCAAAACTGTTGGACGAGCTTCCCGGAGAAGAGTCGGCGGAGTTTATAAATACTCTATTGAGTTTAGTAAAGAATTCTTAAATGCAACGACTCCGGTTGGCTTCCACTCTACAATTCTTCATGAGTGTCTACATTGCGTTGAATACAATGGTCGGGATGGTTGGAGCCATACAGGTCTTTGGAAAAGCAGGGCAATTGACATTACTAATCGTACTCCTTTTGATATTAACCGTACTGTTCAAAAAAGCGAAATTACCCCCGAATATCAGAAGATTATGATGGCAAAATACAAATATAATATTGTTTGTGAGTGTGGTTGGAGTTGCCCCAGACAGAGAATAAGTGACTCTATTAGAGAGATTGCTAATGGTAATCTTCGCAAACGTTATTATTGTCCTAAATGTGGTTCCAGAAATTTGAAAGTCATTAATTTGGTTTAATTTGAAAGGAGATTTATTATGAAACACATCACTTCTACCCTGTTCAATTCTTTTGACGATTACGCAGATTCCGCTACTCAGCTCCATATTTATGCGTTCGAAACTCAGGATGAATACGAGGAAGCAAAGGAGGTGTCCGAATCTCATAATCCTGAAAAGGAAACTGAATATCTTGCTGAACTTGGGTATCACGATGACCCTATCCCTTGTGAGCCCATTCCCGGTTTGAGATATTCTTTCTACGGTTTTACTATCGTAGGAGATTTCCTCGTTGTTGTCGAAACCATTATACTTGACGTTTAAAAGGAGAGGATAATATGGAAAACGATATGAAATTGAATTGGTTTAAAATCTTCACTGATAATCTAAGAGATTATTCCGATGAAGAAATTTGGTCTGATGGCGATGAAATTCTTTGTCGAACTCAAGATGGAGCAAATACCATTGCTGATTTGCTTTATCAACTTTATCAAATTCATAATTCACAATCAGTTGAAGTTATTACTGGTTATTATAACCCAAAAGAAGATAAGGGTTGTGAAGACCGTTATACTGGTTGGTATTATGTAACTATTATTTGAAAAGGAGATTTAATTATGACTACTTTGGGAACTGACGCTCAGGTGATTACCTCTAAGAACACTTCTATCAACTCTTCCAAGCTTCCCGCCGTCTACAACAGGATTGATTGGGACAAGCTTTGGACGGAATGGGTGATTCAGAATGGAGGACTAAATCCTATCGGTATCATTCTGGATTATGGCTGTGGTCGTTATACTCAGCATATTCAGGATTTTGTTAACTCTAAGGGTTTCTATTATATTGGTTATGACCCTTACTGGAATAACATTGACTTTAACAAGGAAATCGAACAGATTTCTAAGATTAATGGAGGTGGTCTTGCCGCAGTTATCTGTTCTAACGTTTTGAATGTTATCCCTTGGTGGACTGGAGTAAAACGGGTTTCCAGTCTGGTTCATTACCTTGGGTATCAAGCTCACAACAGGTATTTTATAACTGTGTACGAGGGCAACAAATCTGGAATTGGACAAGAAACCAAGAAAGATTGTTGGCAGTGGAATAAAACCCTTGACCATTATCTTTTCACTTCTCAGGATGACATCAAAAAAGGTGTTATTACCAACATCAACGTTAAGAATTTGTTGAAATAAGAAAGGAGAATAATTATGGCTAAATATACTACTACTAATCAGACCTATTTCTTCCAGCACGATATTGATTATGAGGGGGTAAATTACAGAATTTATGCTCCTTTAGTTAATATCAACTCTCGTTTCATTGTTGAATATAAAGTTCCTAAAGTAGACATCCTTGACGAAAGCGTTTCTGAAACAGTTTCCATTCTGGTTCAGATTACCAATACTCACCCTTATGAATATGATATTCGCAATGTGTATTGGCGGATGCGGAATCATAAGTCTGAAAAATTTGTATCTAAGTATCGCAAGATACTTGATAATATTGTTCCTCTGATTCATCAGTAAGCAATTATACCTATCCACAACAATATTTATTTTGAAAGGAAGTAATTATTATGTCCAAGAAGAACGCTCAGAAGAAGGAATTCACCATGTCTCGTGAGGAGTACATCGAGCATCTGTCTATGAAGTCCAATGAGATTCACATTTCTTGTAAGAATTCTAAAACGGGCTCTTGCTGTAACGATTTGGCTTTCCCCGTTTGTACTTGTAGGGATGATGCTCCCTGTAAACAGAGCGGAAAATGTTATTGCCTCCATGGTACTCAAAGGATGTGCAATGTACTTTCTGCTTATTATCGTAATTTGCGCCTGTATACTAATGACCCGGAAGATTTCTGGACTCAGGTGCGGTTTGTTATTAAGCACCGCCCTCTACCTTTGTTTAGATATATGGATTGTGGTGAAATTCCTGATTATGCCTTTATTACTGGAATGGTTGAAACCGCAAAAATGTTTCCTAATATTAAGTTCATGTCTTTTACTAAAAAGTATGAACAGATGAACAAATGGCTGGATGACCATGATGGCAAACTCCCTGATAATTTAAATATTCTGTATTCTGCTTGGGATAAGAATTGGAAAGTACCTAATCCCTATGGACTTGGTGTTGCTTATGTAGATTTCAAAGACAGTTCTTTGAATCCTGAATTTCCTGAACATTATCAGACTTGCCCTAATCAGAGAGATAAAAACATTACCTGTGGTATGTGTCAAAAATGCTTTAATAAAAAGATGAAAGCTGTTGTCTTTAAGCAGCATTAATTTATAAGGAGGAAACAATATGCCTAAAAAGTTAGAATTAGAAGGAAAGGTCTTTGGTTGGTTAACCGTATTAAAAGAAGATTCTGAAAGGAGAGGTTATTGGATTTGTAAATGCAAATGCGGTAATATTAAATCTATAAGAGGAAGTCATCTAACAAGCAATAAGATTGTTTCTTGTGGATGCTATGCCACTCAAAGAAGAAAAGAAGCTCAAAAGAAATATAATCAATATGATTTATCAGGAGAATATGGAGTAGGAAAAATTAACAATAGCGATATAGAATTTTATTTTGATTTGGAAGATTACGACAAAATAAAAGATATATGCTGGTACATTCAAAATGGAGGAGGATATGTTTATGGAGACATAAATGGGAAAAGTATAGGTCTTCATCGTTTAGTTATGAACGCAAAAGAAGGGGAAGTTGTAGACCATATATATCACAATCCATTAGACAATCGAAAAAAGAATTTGCGCCTTTGCACTCAAGGAGAAAATGTTCTCAACAAAAAATTTGTTCCTACTGTTGGAGTAAGACAAGCTAAAAGTGGGCGTTGGTTTGCGGAAATAACGGCTAATAAAAAATACCATTGGCTTGGTACTTATGATACAATTGAAGAAGCCGTTGCTGCCAGAAAAGAGGGAGAATTAAAGTATTTTGGAAAATTTAGATACCAAGAAAAATCAGAAGACTCTGGTTAATCACCAGTAAGCCTTGACATAAAAAGAAAGGGGTGATATAATATTCTCAAGGCTTACAATGAAAGGAGGTGGTTGGTGGATGACGTTCGAAGGATACCTCTTTTGCTTCAATATGGTTTTCATTGTCCTTCTGTTGATAGGAAAATCTGTGAAGTAAGCCGAACGGGAGGAGAGGGTAAAACCTCTCTTCCCACGTCTCCACATTTGTTAATTTAGAAAGGAGTTTTATTATGTCTAAAAAGTTGGAAAAGGTTCACGAGTCCGATAACGAATTGCTGACCGAGGTTTCTAATTCTTTGATTCTTGAAGCTATCTCTCATTTCAATACAACTCGCTCTCGTCTTCGTGATGGGGATGAACGGTATTTTTACAAGTGGGATGAAGTGGATGCCGTTCTTTCTCAGTTGAAAGACCCTGATTCGGTTTCCATTCAGGCTGAAAAGGATTTCGATGGGTCTGTGTTTTGTTACATTATGAACTTCGCAGTCCTTAAGAAAGAAACTCGTGTGCGTTAAGAAAGGAGAATCTCTATGGTTAAAATTACTCTTACAACTGGTGAGGAAATCTTTGCTAATTCTATCTACTATGAGCAGAATCTTGCCATCATCGACTATGACAACGCTTATAGTACCAGTTTGATTGAAAACGTTGAGTGCATTAGAGAGGAGGATAGCTGGAAATATATGAAGTAATATAAAAATTAGAAAGGGTGTGATTTTATAGGCGTAGCAATTTATATCTTTCTTACGTTTCTATTTTGGGATATTCCTCCCGTTAGAGTCGTAGCTTTCTGCCTTTTTCTTATTTGGCTTGACCTTTTTATTAAAGGTTGGAAATGGGATAAGGAAGATAAAGAGAAAGAAAAGCAAGAACAAAAGAAGATTGAACGATTGCGAAAACTGAAACGAGGTAAGTATCTATATTTAGATAACGAACCTTGGTATCAGGAATTGCAAGGAATTAAGGTGGAGAGGGAAACTTCTCCACCTGATTCTTCTCAAGATTCTCCAGAACCAGAAGACCAAATTCCGAAGAAACGAAAACGGATTGGAGATAAGCTCGATTTTCTTAGAGAATGTCGATGTTTATACAGGCAATCCAAAACACTTGTTAAACAAACCAGAAAGGAGGTGAATTGTGAGATGAATGCTTACAGAGACAAAAATCCCAATATGCCTAAGTTTCATAGACGGGATTAAGATTTAGTTCCTCTCGTTTTTCTATTGGTAGGGTGGGTGGGTTAGTTTAGCACGGAAATATTTCCCTTCCATTCGGGGAATTTTTCCATATAAACAGGGGAGATATTTTTCTCCGCCGCAAAACCACACAAATCACAGTTTTTTGAAAACACGAAACGCCAGTGTTTTCAACCTTGCATAAGTGCAGGGGTCTTTTGTGTCAGTCGTGCCCGAAGGGGATACTATACCATGTTAATTCACGACCCCGTTCGCTATTCGCTCACTTTCACCCGCCCTCGACAGGCGTTTCCTTCTTTCACCCACTACGTTAATGCCTACGTTCACCGATAAATTTATTTCAGGGATAACCGCAACAATTCTCCCATCGCATAAAAAATCCTTGAGTTATTATTAATCATTTTTATTTCACCCAACTCACCAGTATACTCTTACCAGTAAATTTTTGTGAAATCTGATTAATAATAACTCAAGGAAAAATCAGTTAATAATTCAGTTGTTCTCTTTTACTTTTTCTCTTACTTCTTCTTTCTTGCCGCCTGAGCCTTTCTTGCACGTTCTCTCAAAGCTTCTCTCTGTTCGTCAGTCAGGTTTCTCGGCTTGCGATTGGGGTTCTTACCAAGTCTGAAATCATACAGAGGGCAATTGGTGCAAGGACACATCTTTACCTCGGAATACTGTCCCCCACAGCAATCCAGACACTTTGCACGAATAGCCTTCATGGGAGTCATTACCTTGGTATTTCCATCTTCAGTTTCGGTATCCTCGGTATCCTCAAGTTCAGTGTCTTCGAACTCGGTATCCAGTTCCATCTCGTTCAGCTTTTCGTTTTCGTTCATTTTAAAACCTCCAATGTTATTCAAAGAATTGTTTTGGCTTCCTTTGATAATATAAGTATACCAGATTATAGTTAGGAAGTCAAGAGGTTAATAATATTATTAGAGAAAAATAAAAGAAACTCCCAAGCGTAATACTTAGGAGTTAGTCTTTCTAATTTTTCTAATCTCTGTTTTTCTCAACAAAGGTTTGAAAGGCATCAGGATTCAATTTAGGATATTCAGCCATGGCAGTTTCAGGCTCTGATTCAAACTTCTGTTTGCATCCCATTTTCTTTAGTTCCCCATCAATGGCTTCAATGAGATGATTCTCACATTTATGACAAAGGATAATTCTTCCTTTATCATTTAGCTTTGTGTTAAACCTATAGGGGGCAGTATCCAGCCACATTGCAAGGTCAAGTTTATTGGGCGTATCTGGGATTACTGTACCACAGGCCATACAGATTTGATTTACATCTACCGGGGGAGATTTCTTATTTACAGTGACCGTCTCATTTGGGTTTTGGTTTTCTCCCACTACGTTATCATTTACTTCTACTGGGAGAGGATTCTTTCTCGGTCTACCTCTTGGCATATTATGTCAACCTCTTTTCACAAATTACATTCAGTCAGATTTGTGGTTTTTATTCAGTCTAATTCAGTTACATTTCAAGCTGTGTGTAGTTACGCAACACTTAAGCAAAAGATAATTAACATTTATACACAATTAATATTTAATTG
>OHNA01000196.1_pt1 | contig 24776 bp, 24 predicted proteins | sample 1569481 | NCBI WGS metagenome assembly OHNA01 (sample SAMEA3879542, study PRJEB24766) | human gut metagenome | biome: human-associated habitat; feature: feces | place: USA | collected 1985/1987 | reverse complement strand
TTCGGTAAAGCATTGTACGAAGGGCATATAACATTGAAAGATTTGCGTATATTTTTATAATCAGGAGTGCTAAAATGAAAGGAAGCACCCTGTTATAATGAAAAATAAGGATGTATGATTGTCTGTTTTACTTATTAATATAAATTCCTGTTAATTCTCTTGTTCAGATGCATATAACAGATGTGTAAGGGAGGCGCTGCAATGCGGAAGAAAGAATGTCTGGCCATGATTTTGGCGGGAGGCAAGGGAAGCCGACTGGGGGTCTTAACGAAAAATGTGGCAAAACCGGCCGTATTATTCGGTGGAAAATATCGTATTATTGATTTCACCTTGAGTAATTGCCGGAATTCGGGGATTGAAACAGTAGGCATCCTGACGCAGTATCAGCCCTTGGAACTAAATTGGTATATCGGCAACGGAAGCAGTTGGGACCTGGATTCGGAACATGGAGGGGTCTTTGTCCTGCCGCCGTATATAAATGATAACGATTCTTCTAATTGGTATCAGGGGACCGCGGATGCCATTTACCAGAACCTTAATTTTATGGAGATGATCGATCCGGATTATGTGCTGGTTTTATCCGGGGATCACATTTATTCCATGGATTATTCCAAGATGCTGGCTTTCCATAAAAAACACAAGGCAAAGGCCACGGTTAGTACGATTCAGGTGCCCTTAGCAGAAGCATCGCGTTTTGGTATTATGAATACGGACGCGACATTGCGGATTAAAGAGTTTGAAGAAAAGCCGATCGTAGCCAATTCCAATACGATCTCCTGTGGTATTTATGTGATCCGCCGCCGTCAGCTTATTGAGCTGATCGAGAAGGCCGCTGAAGAAGGACAGTATGATTTTGTAAAGGACATTCTGATCCGTTACAAGAACTTGAAGAGAATCTACGGTTATAAGATTCAGGATTACTGGAAGAACATTGCAACGGTTGATGATTATTTCAACGCCAATATGGATTTCTTAAAGCCTGATATCAGAGACTATTTCTTCCGTCAGTATCCGGATATCTACTCCAAGGTAGATGATCTTCCTCCGGCAAAATACAATGTAGGTGCAAAGATCAAGAATAGCCTGATCTCCAGCGGAAGTATCATCAATGGTACTGTAGAGAACTCCGTCATCTTTAAGAAAGTATTTATTGGAAGTAATTGTACCATTAAGAATTCCATTATCCTGAATGATGTTTATATCGGTGACAATACTTATATTGAGAATTGTATCGTGGAAAGTCATGATACAATTCATGCAAACTCTTACCACAAAGGGGAAGATGATATTAAGATCGTCATAGAGAAAAATGACCGCTATGTCATGTAGTTTATACTAAAATTCGATAAAGGGGGAATTTAAGATGAACATTACAGACGTTCGTGTACGCAAGATCGCGAAAGAAGGAAAGATGAAGGCAGTTGTTTCCATTACGCTGGATAATGTGTTTGTTGTACATGATATAAAAGTAATAGAAGGCGAAAAGGGAATGTTTATCGCGATGCCGAGCAAGAAAGCATCTGATGGCGAATATCGAGACATTGCCCATCCGATCAACTCCGAGACAAGAGATCATATGCAGAAAGTTATTCTTGAGGCATATGAGAAGTCGCTTTCAGAACCGGAAATGGAATAAAAGAAGCAAAGAGCCCAAGGTTTGCGTAAAACCTTGGGCTTTTTTAATCTTCATTTTCATCCTCGTCCAGATCATATTCGTTCAGTTCCGGATAATCTAAAAACTCACAGAGCGTCATACCGAATGCAGTTGCTATCTTATGCAATGTATAAATTTTAGGATTCTTACTTCTATATTACCTTTGTGATGTTAAGAACATCATAACAGGGATACCACTCAAATTACCTTTGCTCTGCCCCGCTCCTATTGAATTTCCCCTCAAAATCAAGTACACTATGATTTACGAATCAATCTATCCACCGGAAATAAATTTCGGTTCATTTATGGAAGAAAGGACATCCATATGTATATCATAGTCGGACTCGGAAACCCTACAAAAGAATACATGCACACCAGACATAACGTCGGTTTTGACACTATAGATGCCATTGCAGAAAAATACCGGATCTCCGTTACGGAAAAGAAACACAAGGCGCTGATCGGAAAAGGCTATATAGAAGGACAGAAAGTGATCCTCGCAAAGCCGCAGACCTATATGAATTTAAGTGGTGAAAGCGTGCGGGAACTCATAGACTACTATAAAGCAGATGAGACACAGGAGCTGATCGTGATCTATGATGATATTTCTCTGCCGCCCGGACAACTGCGGATCCGTAAGAAAGGAAGCGCAGGCGGACATAACGGAATCAAGAATATCATTGCGCATCTGGGACATGATAGCTTTATGCGGATCAAGGTCGGCGTCGGAGAGAAGCCGCAGGGCTATGATCTGGCTGCTTACGTGCTGGGACATTTTGACAAAAAAGACCGGGAAGTCATGCAGCAGGCATTTGCGGATGCAGCGGATGCGGTCGTGATGATGATGAATGATTCGGCAGATGCTGCAATGAACCATTTTAACGGTAAAAAGCAGGGATAACTGCATTTGAGGGTAATAAAGTGAAAGCGTTTACAGAATATTTGAAGGAATTATCCTTTTATGAGGATGCCAGACGTGCACTTATGGCGCAAAAGACAGTTCTGATCTCAGGCTGCGCGGACGCACAGAAGGCACAGATGCTTTGCGGGCAGGGCGAGGACTATCCATACAAACTTGTCCTGACCTTCAGTGATGTCAAAGCAAAGGAATTATATGAGGATTATTCCTTTTTTGATAAAAATACCATATTGTTTCCTGCCAAGGATTACATTTTCTTTCAGGCGGATATCCGCGGACAGGAGATGACAAAGGAACGGATCTGCTGCTATCGCCGGATTCTGGAAAAGGAGCCTCTGACGATCGTAACGACAGTGGATGCGCTTCTTGCGCCCTGCCTGCCACTGCAGATGTTGGAGGAAAACTGTATCACGATCTCTGCGGAAAGCATCGTGGAGGAAGAAGCGGTTGCGATGAAGCTCGTAAAGATGGGCTACGAAAAGACTTATCAGGTAGAAGAACCGGGGCAGTTTTCCGTTCGCGGCGGTATTATCGATATTTATGATCTGACAGAAGAAAATCCGTATCGTATTGAGCTCTGGGGTGATGAGGTAGAGTCGATCCGTCGGTTTGATGTACTCAGCCAGCGTTCGGTGGAAGCACTGAGGACAGTGACGATCTATCCGGCGACGGAAATGATCCTGACAAAGCAGCAGAAGCTGGATGGCCTGAAAGCGATCGAAGCGGAGGCAAAACAGGCAGCGGAGGCATTGAAAAAGGAAAACAAGCTGGAAGAGGCGCACCGCGTGAAGGTGCAGACCGAGCAGCTCAGAGAGCAGATGGAAGAATTTGGCGTGATGGCAAATCTGGACAGCTATATGAAATATTTCTGTCCGCAGCTTGTCAGCTTCCTTTCTTTGTTTCCGAAGGACGAACTGCTGGTTACTCTGGATGAACCGCTGCACGGGAAAGAACATCTGAATGCGGTCGAGCTGGAATTTCGGGAAAGCATGGAGCATCGTCTGGAGAAGGGCTATGCACTGCCGGGGCAGGCAGCACTTCTGTATACTGCCGATCAGGTCTGGGCAATGCTGACCGGGCAGAGGCTCTTGCTTTTGTCTGTGCTGGACAGCAATCTTCCGTTTTTAAAGGTGGAGGAGCGGTATTATGCAGATGCCAGAGCAGTCAATTCGTTCCAGAACAGTTTTGAAATCCTGTTGGAAAACTTGAGGCGTTACCATAAAAACAGGTATCGCGTGATTCTGTTGTCTCCTTCGCGGACAAGAGCAAAACGACTGGCAGAGGATATCTGTGCCAATGAGCTGACTGCTTTTTACAGCGAAGATACGGAGCGTGTGCTCCAAAATGGGGAGATCATGGTCATGCATGGGCAGATCAGCAAGGGTTTTGAATATCCATCGATCCGTCTTGCGGTGATCACGGAAAGCGATATTTTCGGCAAACATGCCAAGAAACGGAAAAAGAAGCGATATGAAGGACAGAAGATCCATGACTTCACGGAACTGAAGGTAGGCGATTATGTCGTACATGAAACACATGGGCTGGGCATTTACCGTGGGATTGAAAAAGTATGCGTAGACAAGGTCATGAAGGACTATATGAAGATCGAATACCGCGACGGTGGAACTCTTTATGTGCTGGCAACGGGCTTTGATGCAGTCATGAAATATGCTTCCGCAGAAAGCAAAGCGCCGAAGCTGAATAAGCTGGGTACACAGGAATGGACAAAAACGAAGTCCAAGGTAAAGGGCGCAGTCAATGAGGTAGCCAAGGATCTGGTAAAGCTGTATGCAGCAAGAGAACACGGAAAAGGTTATCAATACGGAAAAGACACCGTATGGCAGCGGGAATTTGAAGAAATGTTCCCATATGAGGAAACGCAGGATCAGCTTCTGGCGATCGATGCGACAAAGGCGGATATGGAGAGCAGCCGTATCATGGACCGCCTGATCTGCGGGGATGTCGGCTATGGCAAAACAGAGGTGGCGATTCGTGCAGCGTTTAAGGCAGTGCAGGAAGGGAAGCAGGTTGTATTTCTTGTACCGACGACCATTCTTGCGAAACAGCATTACGATAATTTTGTGCAGCGTATGAAGGATTTCCCGGTCACGATCGAAATGATGTCGCGTTTCCGGACGGCTGCGCAGCAGAAAAAGACGATCGAAGGCCTGAAAAAGGGACTGGTGGATATTGTGATCGGAACACACCGCGTTTTGTCAAAGGACGTGGCGTTTAAGGATCTGGGGCTTCTGATCATCGATGAGGAACAGCGTTTTGGTGTTACCCACAAGGAAAAGATCAAGCAGCTCAAGGAAAATGTAGATGTTCTGACGCTGACAGCAACCCCGATCCCGCGTACGCTCCACATGAGCCTTGTGGGAATCCGGGATATGAGTGTTCTGGAAGAAGCACCGAATGACCGTATGCCGATCCAGACGTTTGTCATGGAATATAATGAAGAAATGGTGCGGGAAGCGATCGGGCGTGAGCTTGCCAGAGGCGGGCAGGTCTACTATGTATATAACCGTGTCAACACGATCGCGGAAATGGCGGCCTTTCTCCAGAATCTGGTACCGGAGGCAAATGTGGCATTTGCACATGGTCAGATGAAGGAAAGCGAGCTGGAGCGGATCATGTATGATTTTGTCAGCGGTGAGATCGATGTGCTTGTTTCCACAACGATCATTGAAACGGGACTGGATATCCCAAATGTCAATACGATGATCATTCATGATTCGGATAACATGGGGCTTTCCCAGCTGTACCAGTTAAGAGGCCGTGTCGGCAGATCAAACCGGACAGCGTATGCATTTTTGATGTATAAGCGGGATAAAGTGCTCAAAGAAGTGGCGGAGAAACGCCTGCAGGCGATCAAGGAATTTACGGAGCTTGGCAGTGGATTCAAGATCGCCATGAAGGATCTGGAGATCCGTGGCGCGGGAAACCTTCTGGGCAGAGTACAGCATGGGCATATGGAAGCGGTCGGATACGATCTGTATTGTAAGATGTTAAACGAAGCGGTAAAATCAATGAAAGGGCAGAAACAGGTCATCGATTTTGTCACAACGATCGATCTGGATGTGGATGCTTTCATTCCGGAGAGCTATATTGTCAACGAATACCAGAAGCTGGATATTTATAAGCGGATCGCCGCGATCGAGAGCAGGGACGAAGCGGAGGATATGCGCGGCGAGCTGATGGATCGTTTTGGACAGATCCCGAAAAGCGTGGAAAATCTGTTGCGTGTATCGCTGATCCGTATGTATGCGCATGATCTGTATATCACGGAGATCCGGGGAAAGAAAGACGGCATTACGTTCCTGATGGATCCGGGCGCAAAGATCCGTGTGGAAAATATAGAAGTGGTGCTTGCCAATTATGGCGGAAAGCTGACCTTTGCGGTAAAGGGAACACCGACTTTCTTCTACCGCCTGTCACCGACAGGTGTGGTGCAGAAGGATGAAGAGCAGATGCTCTCGGCGGCAGAGGATGTGATCCGGCAGATGCGTGCAAGATTGTTAGTGTAGTTTTGAGGAAATGACACAATAGATCACGCAAGTCATCGGATGCAATATGGCAGGTGGCTGGTTCGGATCTGAAATATGCGGATTGCCTGTTGAAAACGAAAGAAAGGGAGAAGAAGAGATGTATACTTATAATCTGACACAATGGCTGGCATTTTTTATTATTTATTGCTTTATCGGATGGTGCTGGGAATCTTCTTTTGTATCTGTAAAGAAGAAAAAATGGGTAAACAGAGGTTTTATGCATGGACCGTTGCTTCCTATTTACGGAAGCGGTGCGGTATTGATCCTGTTTGTATCCCTTCCGTTTAAGGCGCACCCGGTTGCGGTTTATTTTGCAGGCATGATCGCTGCCACGATTTTGGAATACGTTACAGGTGTTTTAATGGAAGCCCTGTTTAAGGTGCGTTACTGGGATTATTCGAATCAGAAATTCAACTTTCAGGGGCATATCTGTCTGACTTCCTCTCTGGCATGGGGATTTTTCAGCATTGCCATGGTTTATTGGGTACATAAGCCGTTTGAAAAATTTGTATTATCCATTCCGGAGGCAGTACTTTCGCCGATCGTGCATGTGGTCATGATGCTGGCAGCAGCAGACTTTGCACTCAGCTTCAAGACAGCTATCGAACTGCGTGACGTCCTTGTTAAGGTAGAAGCTGCAAAGAAAGAACTGAAGCTTTTGCAGAAGCGGCTTGAGGTTGTCGAGGCCGTGATCGCGGATGAAGCACAGCAGCGGATCGAACAGGCGCAGCAGCAGAAAGAAGAGATCAAGGCGAGAATTGCGGATGAGAAACAGCTGAAAAAGGAACAGGCTCTTGTGCAGAGAGAAGAGATCCGGGAAAGAATCGAAGAAATTATGCAGAAAGGAAAAGACAGATCTTATCTTACAAAGGATAAGCTGCAGCTTCTGCGTCGTAACCCGGGCGCAACTTCCGGCAAATACAAGCTGGCTTTTGCGGAATTCAGGAATGAAACATGGCCGGAATTTAAGGCTGAAGTAAAGGAGAAGATCAAAGAAAAGCTCGAAGAGCGGGAAGAGAAATAATTTACATTCATTTTACAATAATTTTTCCCATGTGTGATAGAAGGAAAACACTACTTATCGGATGATAATCATGTAAACAGAGTTGTATGGAAAGAGATAGATATCAGACGGAGGTAAGCAGATATGGGAAGGATGCAGGAATGGTTAAAACAGGCAAGGCAGAACGGGGAAGATCCGCTGATCAAGATCATCTGGATCTGGGGGATGATCCTCGTGTTCTGCTTTGTTTATTTTATATGGAATACTTTCTTATATGGGGGCATAGAATTATTAGTGAGCCCGGAGACAGCAGCATCGGTTGTGGCGATCGTGGCAGGGCTTATTTTCGTGATATGGTATATGAGAAAGGAATAAGCAGAGAAGTATGGGTAAAAGCAAAAATGCGAAACAAAACAGGGAGGGGCTTGCAGAACTGACAAAAGCATTCGCAGAGCCGGAGTACATAAGGAAGCAATCGTATGCGATCGCTACGGTGGAAAGCCTGATCCGGCAATATGAGCAGCGGAAAGGCGCGAAGCATAAGGTGATCGATTCCGTGTCGGAGCGGATCAAAACGGCGGCAAGTGCAGCGGAAAAGCTGGAACGGAAAGGGTATGAAATTTCATATGAACAGGCAGTGCAAAGGTTGAACGATCTGGCAGGTGTCCGGATCGTTTGTTCTTTCCGGGATGAAGTATATCAGGTGGCAGAGTATCTGATAGAGCATCCGCAGCTTACGATCATCAAAACAAAGGATTATATCAAAAAACCAAAGGCGAGCGGTTATCAGAGTGTGCATCTGATCGTCGGTATGCCATATCCGTACGGAGAGGAAAACGAAACAGTACGGGCAGAAATACAGATCAGGACTGTGGCAATGAATTATTGGGCAAAGCTTGATCACCAGCTCTGCTATAAGCAGGAAAAGAGCACGCCCCAGGAGACGGAGCAGGTGCGCAGGGAACTGCTTTCCTATGCGCAGGAGATCGCAAGGATCGATAAAAAGATGCTGGCACTCCGCAAAAAAATAGAAGCAATGTGAGAAAACAGACAATAGATCATTTTACATGAAACTTACAAATTTCTTACGGAAACATGATTTTATGTAAGAGGTATCCGGTGTTACACTCGTTCCTGTAATAAGGAAGAGAAAACATGCGAATACCTCTTTTTTATTGTATCGTACGGAAGAAAGCCGCACGAAAAATAGGAGACTCATTGTGGAGGAGAAAGAAAATGAAAAAGAACAAACTTATGACAGTACTTATGGCTGCAACTGTTGCAGCAGGCTTATTAACAGGATGTGGCAGCAATGCAGCAGATACGACAGCAGACGCGACAGCAACGGACACAGCCACAGATGAAGCAACAGACGCAGCTACAGATGCAGCTACAGATGCAGCAACAGATGAAGCTGCAGACGCAGCAACAGATACAAACGCAGATCTTTCAGGAAGCATTGCAATGGCAGGATCCACATCTATGGAAAAGCTTGCTAATGCGGTTGCAGAAGCTTTTATGGAAAAATATCCGGGTGTCAGCGTAACAGCAGAATTTACAGGATCTTCAGCAGGTATTGAATCTCTGGAAGGTGGCAGCGTAGATATCGGTAACTCATCCAGAAGTTTAAAGGATGAAGAAAAGGCAGCAGGCTGTGTAGAGAACATCGTAGCGATCGACGGTATTGCAGTTGTACTTGATCCTGCAAACACAGTAACAGATCTGACACAGGATCAGCTCGTGCAGATCTACAAAGGTGAAGTAACAAACTGGAAAGATCTCGGCGGATCAGATGAACCGATCGTCGTAGTAGGCCGTGAAGCAGGTTCCGGTACAAGAGGTGCTTTTGAAGAATTACTTGGTCTGGAAGATGCATGCCAGTATGCAAATGAGCTGGATTCCACAGGAGCTGTTATCGCAAAAGTAGCTTCTACACCGGGTGCGATCGGATATGCTTCTCTTGATGCAGTAGATGACACAATTATCGCAGCAAAACTGAACGGTGTTGAGCCGACAGAAGAAAACATCAAAGCAGGCAGATATATCCTTTCAAGACCATTCGTTATGGCAACAATGGGTGAAGTAAGTGCACAGAGCGAGCCTGTACAGGCACTGTTTGACTACTTAAAATCTGATGAAGGAAAACAGCTGATCCAGAGCGTAGGACTTATCACGGTGGACTAAATATATGCATACATCAATCTTTGCAAATCATAAAAATAAATCTATAGTGGAAATCATCGCACACATCATCTTTGTGGTATGTGCACTGGTAGCAGTAATGGCGGTCTTCGCCATTACTGCTTATATGATCATAAACGGATCGCCGGCACTTTTCAAAGTAGGGATCAGGGAAATCTTATTCAATACAAAATGGGCACCTGCGGCAGCGGAACCGCATTTTGGTATTTTATATGTGATCCTGACCTCTATTGTCGGTACATTTGCCGCAATCCTGTTAGGTGTTCCGGTTGCACTTCTGACTGCGGTATTTCTGGCTGAAGTTGCACCAAAGAAGCTGGCGGACATTGTAAGACCTGCAGTTACCCTTTTGGCAGGTATTCCCTCCGTTATCTACGGACTTTTGGGAATCCTGATCTTAAATCCGCTGATGTATAAACTGGAAAAAGCTGTATTTGCAGGATCTTCCACGCATCAATATACAGGCGGTTCCAATATGCTGTCTGCGATTCTGGTTTTGGCGATCATGATCCTGCCGACAGTGATCAATATCAGTGAATCAGCACTCCATGCAGTACCGGATCACTTAAGAAGTGCTTCTCTTGCACTGGGCGCATCCAAGATCGAAACAATATTCAAGGTAGTGATACCTGCAGCAAAATCCGGTATTATTTCTGCCATTGTTCTAGGCGTGGGAAGAGCGATCGGAGAAGCTATGGCGATCACCCTCGTTTCAGGCAGCAGCGTCAATGCACCGCTTCCGTTTAATTCTGTCAGATTCCTGACAACAGCGATCGTCAGCGAGATGGGATATGCGTCGGGACTGCACAGACAGGTGCTGTTTACGATCGGTCTTGTCCTTTTCGTATTCATTATGATCATTAACCTGGTACTGACAGGTATTTTAAAAGAGAAGGAGGAAAAATAAATGACCGGCAGTATTATGCATAAGACCAATAAATTAAAAGATCACATCCTTCTTTTTCTGATCTATCTGTCAGCACTTTTCTCTGTACTTGTGCTGGTATGTATCATCGGATATGTTGTGATCCGTGGTATCAGAAATGTGAATCTGACTTTTCTGACAACCGTTACAAGCGCGATCAAGCAGACAACAGGCATTGCGGGAAACATTGTAAATACACTTTACATTGTTGTTCTGACATTATTGATCGCAACACCGATCGGAATCGGATCTGCGATTTATCTGAATGAATATGCAAAGGGCGGAAAACTTGTACGTCTGATCGAATTTACGACAGAAACGCTTTCCGGAATTCCGTCGATCATATTCGGTCTGTTTGGTATGGTGTTCTTTGGAACAGCCTGCGGATTTGGTTATTCGATTCTGACAGGCGCGCTCACCCTGACGATCATGATTCTGCCACTGATCACGAGAAATACACAGGAAGCGCTCAGGAGCGTTCCTGAAAGCTACAGGAGCGGAGCGCTTGGTATGGGTGCCACAAAATGGTATATGATCCGTACGATCCTTCTCCCGTCTGCAATGCCCGGTATTTTAACGGGGGTACTTCTGGCGATCGGTCGTATTGTCGGCGAGTCTGCGGCGCTTTTGTTTACAGCCGGCAGTGGCTTTGTACTTCCGAAAACGGCGATCGGTTACCTGAAAAAGATCATGGAATCAGGTGGAACGCTTACGATCCAGCTGTATCTGTCAATGGCAAAAGCCCAGTATGATGTAGCATTTGGCATTGCGCTTGTACTTCTTGTGATCGTATTTTTGATCAATATGCTGGCCAGAGGAATGGCAAAGAAGCTGCAGGTAGACAAAAAATAACAGCGTAACATAGATAGAAAGAGAGACAAAGAATGAAAAAGGAAACAAACCCTTCCAAAATCGTTGTGCAGCATCTGAACCTGCATTATGGTGAGAATCATGCACTCAAAGATATCAATATGAATATTGCGCAAAATGCAGTCACTGCATTTATCGGTCCCAGCGGATGCGGAAAGTCTACATTCCTGAAGTGCTTAAATCGTATGAATGATCTGGTAGACTGCGTAAAGATTGATGGAACGGTAACAATTGACGGAGAAGATATTTACAGCCCAAAGGTTGATACAACCCTGCTCAGGAAAAAAGTAGGCATGGTATTCCAGCAGCCGAATCCATTTCCGATGAGCATATACGATAATATCGCATATGGTCCGCGTATCCATGGTATTACAGCAAAAGCAAAGCTCGATGATATTGTGGAGCGTTCGCTGAGAGATGCTGCCATTTTTGAAGAAGTGAAAGACAGATTGAAAAAATCCGCACTTGGATTATCCGGCGGACAACAGCAGAGACTCTGTATCGCAAGAGCACTTGCGGTAGAACCCGAAATCCTTCTGATGGATGAACCAACTTCGGCGCTTGATCCGATCTCTACCTTAAAGGTAGAGGATCTAATGGAGGATCTGAAAAAGAAATATACAGTTGTAGTTGTAACCCATAACATGCAGCAGGCAGCACGTGTGTCTGACTATACGGCATTCTTCCTGCTTGGTGAGCTGATCGAGTTTGATACAACGGATACAATCTTCAAGCATCCGTCCCAGAAGAAGACAGAGGATTACATTACCGGTAGATTCGGTTGATGGAGAGCAGAAAAGGAGAAGGAAATGTCACCAAGAAGATTATATGAAGAAGAATTAAAACAATTGCAGGAAAGCGTTGAAGAAATGGGAATGGGCGTGCGTGCTACATATGCCAGACTGTTTTCAGCGCTGCAGCAGCAGAAGGAAAGCGTGATCGAAGAGATCATTGCAAGTGACCAAAGTACACATACCCTGCAGAGAAGGATTGAAGGAAGCTGTCTGAACCTTATCACAAAGCAGCAGCCGATCGCCAGGGATCTGCGTCAGGTCAGTGCATCATTGAAGGTAGTAACGGATATCAGCAGGATCGGAGATCAGTGCAGTGATATCGCAGAGCTGGTAAAGCGGATGCATTTTAAGGATCTGCAGGAGTTTTCCGCTCATATTCCGCAGATGATCGAGGAAACGGGCAAGCAGTTGACAGAAGCGATCAATGCATTTGTAGACCGCAACGCAGAAAGCGCACAGCATGTTGTGACAGGAGATGATACAGTCGATGATCTGTTCAATCAGGTCAAAAACGATGTGATCGCACATCTCAGGTCAGAAGCAAAAGATCCTGATGACTGCATCGATGTGATGATGTTTGCAAAATATCTGGAGAAGATCGGAGATCATGCGGTCAATATAGCAAACTGGGCAATTTTCCAGGAAACGGGAGAAGTGGATCACATCCGTCTGCTTTAAAAAGGAGCCCTGATGACCTGCAGATGCCGCGCGAAGTGCGCAACAGATGCATTTACTTTACAAGCACCGGAAATGATATTGATGGAATCGATAGTGCCGACGACTGAGATTTGCCTGACATTTGCCGAGCGGAGAGGCCACCACGCGTTTTGGTGGCCGGAGCTCGTGCAAAATATGTTCTGGCAAATCGCAGGGTAGTCAAACGTGATTCCGGCAATATTATTTCCGGTGCTTTTATATGTCTATCATCTTACAATTAGCCGTTGAGATAAAATACAAAATGAGCTATAATATTCTCATATGGGCATAGCAGACTGCTTCATAAATCTTTGATCCGAAATGGGAGGAAATCACGTAATGAAAAGAATTGGTATGTTGACAAGCGGTGGCGACTGTCAGGCATTAAATGCTGCCATGCGTGGTGTGGTAAAAAGTATACTGAATGCGGAGAGTGATGTAGAGATCTACGGCTTTTTGGATGGTTACAAAGGTCTGATCTATGGAAATTTCCGTATGCTGACCGGGCATGATTTCTCCGGTATTTTAACAAAGGGCGGAACGATCCTTGGCAGCAGCCGTACTCCTTTCAAGCTGATGCGCGAACCGGATGAGAACGGATTGGACAAGGTAGAAGCAATGAAGCAGAATTACTATAAGCTGCAGCTTGACTGTCTGGTGATCCTTGGCGGAAACGGAACGCATAAAACAGCAAACCTGTTAAGAGAAGAAGGACTCAATATTGTGACACTGCCAAAGACGATCGATAATGACCTCTGGGGAACAGATATGACATTCGGTTTTCAGAGTGCGGTTAATATTGCAACGGAAGCCATTGACTGTATCCATACAACAGCAGCTTCCCATGGCAGAGTATTTATCGTGGAAGTTATGGGACACAAAGTTGGCTGGCTGACATTAAATGCAGGTATGGCAAGTGGTGCAGATATCATCCTGATCCCGGAAATCCCATACAGCATTGACAGCATTATCAATAAGATCGATGAAAGAATACAGAACGGAAGCCGTTTTACGATACTTGCTGTGGCAGAAGGAGCTATTTCAAAGGAAGATGCAAAGCTTTCTAAGAAAGAATACAAAGAAAAAATGAAAAACTATCCATTCCCTTCTGTATCTTATGAACTTGCACAGCAGATCCGGGAAAAAGGCGGCTATGATGTACGTGTTACGGTTCCGGGACATACCCAGAGAGGCGGAAGCCCGTGTCCGTATGACCGTGTATTTGCTTCCCGTCTCGGTTCAGAGGCAGGCAAGCTCATTTTAAACGGCGAATATGGCTTTATGGTAGGTATCAAAAACCGTGAGATCATTAAAGTACCGCTGGAAGAAGTAGCAGGCAAGCTGAAAATGGTATCACCGGATGCTTCTATTGTACAGGAAGCTAAAATGCTTGGCATCTGCTTCGGAGACTGATCATGTCATATCAGGCACTATACAGAAAGTTCCGTCCGGACAACTTTGCGGATGTCAAAGGGCAGGAGCATATTGTAACAACATTGCAAAATCAAATAAAAGCGGACAGAGTCGGACATGCCTATCTGTTTTGCGGAACGCGCGGTACCGGTAAAACAACGGTGGCAAAAATCCTTGCAAAAGCCGTAAACTGCGAGAATCCGCAGGATGGTAATCCATGCGGGACCTGCAGGATGTGCAGGGCGATCACAGCCGGCGCGAGCATGAATGTGATCGAGATCGATGCAGCGTCCAACAACGGCGTGGATAATATCAGAGAGATCGTGGATGAGGTTTCTTTTTCTCCGGCGGAAGGAAAGTATAAGGTGTATATCATCGATGAGGTGCATATGCTCTCCATCGGTGCTTTTAATGCACTGTTAAAGACACTGGAAGAACCGCCGTCTTACGTGATCTTCATTCTGGCAACGACAGAAGCACATAAAATCCCGATCACGATTTTATCCCGTTGCCAGCGTTATGATTTTAAGCGCATCACGATCGATACGATCACACAGAGACTGCAGGATCTGATGCAGCAGGAAAAGGTAGAGGTCGAGGATAAGGCACTCCGTTATGTGGCAAAGGCAGCAGACGGTTCCATGCGTGATGCACTAAGCCTGCTGGATCAGTGTATCGCATTCCACTATGGCGAAATACTGACCTATGATATGGTACTGGATGTACTGGGTGCGGTTGATACACAGGTATTTGGCAAAATGCTGCGCCGGCTTGCGGATAAAAATGTGCAGGGCTCTCTTTCTCTTCTGGAAGAGATCATATTGCAGGGCAGGGAGCTCACACAGTTCGTAACGGATTTTATCTGGTATCTGCGCAATCTCTTACTGCTCAAAACCTCGGAGAATATTGAAGATGTGGTGGATGTTTCCACGGATAATCTTTCTCTGATGCAGGAAGAGGCAGAGCTTGTCAGTGAAAATGCACTGATGCGGTATATCCGTATTTTTTCGGAGCTGTCAGGACAGCTTCGATATGCGGTCGGCAAACGGATCATGATCGAAATGACGCTTATCAAGATCTGCAGACCGTCCATGGAGACAAAAAACGATGCTTTATTAGAAAGAATCCGTGATCTGGAGCATAAACTGGAAACAGGAAATTTTGCTGCGCCGCAGAGTACTGTGACAGTAGCTGCGCAAGATGCACCGGCGGAAGAAGTGCAGGAAAGACCGCAGCTCCCAAAGGCGGTTCCGGAAGATATACAGCAGGTTGTCGGGCGCTGGGGCGAGATCGTCCAGAAGACAGGACAGCCCATGCGGACATATCTTTCAGGCAGCAAGCTGAGTCTGGGCGGTGAGAACAGACTTCTTATTGTATTACCGGACGGACTGCAGTCCGATTATTTTATCAAACATCCGGAAAATAAAGACAGCCTGCAGGATCTGATCGGACAGGTGATCGGGAAAGAGATTCAGGTCGAGGTCAGACCGCTTGCAAAGGAACAGTCATTTGAACGTTCTTATATTGATCTGAGCCAGATCGTTCATATGGAAATAGAAGAAGAATAAAACAGGAGGAAATGAAATATGGCAAAAAGAGGTGGTTTTCCGGGCGGAGGAATGCCTGGTAACATGAACAATCTGATGAAGCAGGCGCAGAGAATGCAGCGTCAGATGGAGGAAAACCAGAAAGCACTGGAGGAGAAGGAATTTTCCGCAACAGCAGGCGGCGGAGCTGTAGAAGTGACAGTGTCCGGCAAGAAAGTAGTGACAAAGGTAAAACTGGATAAAGATGCAGTAGACCCGGATGATGTGGAAATGCTGGAAGATCTGATCATGGCAGCCACAAACGAAGCACTGGGAAAAGCAGATGAAGCAAGTACTGCAGCAATGTCATCCATGACAGGCGGTCTGAATCTCGGAGGACTTCCGTTCTAATGGATCTGTACAGCGGTTATATCAATCAGTTAATTGAACAATTTGCTTCACTGCCCGGTATTGGCAATAAATCGGCGCAGAGACTTGCTTTTCATATGGTCAATATGCCAAAGGAGCAGGTAGAGCGTTTTGCAAAGACGGTTGTAGATGCCAGAAATAATGTCTGCTACTGCAAGATCTGCTGTACACTGACAGATCAGGAGATCTGCCCGATCTGCAGCAACCCCAAACGGGATCACAGCACGATCATGGTAGTGGAGAATACGCGTGATCTGGTGGCTTATGAAAAAACCGGTAAGTTTGATGGTGTTTACCATGTGCTGCATGGTGCGATCTCACCGATGCTCGGGATCGGGCCTTCGGATATCAGGCTGAAGGAATTGATCACCAGATTGCAGACGGACGAAGTGAAGGAAGTCATCATTGCGACAAATTCCAGTCTGGAAGGCGAAACAACGGCGATGTATATCAGCAAGCTGATCAAGCCTACCGGCATTAAGGTAACAAGGATCGCCAGTGGTGTTCCGGTCGGCGGAGACCTGGAATACATTGATGAGGTAACACTTTTGCGTGCGCTGGAAGGTCGTACGGAACTGTAACCGGTATCAGCAGATGTCCGGGACAGCGGAAAATTGTTGCTGTCGATACCTGGAGAGGAAAGTAATGTGTAATGAAAAGTAGAAAAAGATATGCTCTCTGTCGGAGAAATAACAGAGGGAGTGATATCTGTAATGGGAGGAAAAGCATGATAGAAGAAAGAAAATTTGGCAGAACGATCGCAGGAGAAGACATCGTACTGTATAGTTTGAAAAATAAGAATGGGATGCAGGCTGATGTCATGAATTTCGGCGCGATCCTTGTAAATCTGTTTGTACCGGACAAAAACGGAGAAGTAAAGGATGTTGTACTCGGTTATGACAGAGCAAAAGATTACTTTGTAAACGGAAGCTGCTTCGGCTCTACGATCGGACCGGTTGCAAACCGTACAGCAAAAGGACAGTTTGAACTGGACGGCACTATATACAATCTGATCATCAATGACAACGACAATAATCTGCACAGTGATGGAAATGCGGGACTGCATAAGACGATGTGGCAGGCGGAAAAGAAGGAGACGGAAAATGCAGTGACATTCTCTGTTTCCTGCAAGGACGGTCTGCTGGGATTTCCGGGAAACCGTAAATTCGCCGTGACGTACAAGCTGACAGAAGACAATGCACTGGAGATCCACTATTTTGCATCTACGGACAAGGATACGCTTGTCAATATGACAAATCATTCTTATTTTAATTTGAAGGGAAATGACAGCGAAACAACCGTGGAAGATGTCAAAGTATGGCTGAAGGCTTCTCATTATACCAAGATCCGCCATGGTGCCATTCCGACGGGCGAGATCGCATCCGTAAAAGGAACGCCGTTTGACTTTACAACCATGAAGCAGATCTCTCAGGATATTGATGCGGAGAATGCACAGCTTGCGCTTGTAAAAGGCTACGACCATAACTTTGTGATCGATGACTATGAAGCAGGAAAGGTACAGAAGATCGCAGAAGTGGTAGATGAAAAAGCATTAAGAAGCATGGAAGTGTATACAGATTTGCCGGGCGTACAGCTTTATACAGGCAATAACATGGTTCCTGAGCTTGGAAAGGGCGATGCGCTGTATCCATGTCGTGGCGGTATCTGCCTGGAAACACAGTTCTTCCCGAACTGCGCAAGACAGGAAGGCTTTATCAAACCGGTTGTCACACCTGAAAAGCCGTTTACATCTACAACGATCTACAAATTTGTTAACTAGCCAGAGCTATACAAAGCTGCAATGGCTGACTGTATAGTGGCATGAAAGAAGGAAAGAAGATGTCTGGAAAAACAACAGCGGGCATATTGACGCTGCGTCTGTGTATCGGCGGTTATCTGATATATCTGGCATACTCGCTTGTCATTCCGCTGCCGACTGATACCAAAATGCGTGTGATCAGTATTGTATTTGCAGTACTGTTTGCAGTGATTGGATTTTATATTGCACTTAAAGCACTGGTTCGTCTGATCAAAAAGGATTATTACGATCCGATGCGTGATACGCAGGAAGAAGTGCAGGCGGAAGAAAAAGAACATACAAAAGATGAGACAGAGCAGGACGCAACAGAAAAAACAGACGAATAAATATCGCAGAAAAGGCTGAAATAAGAACGGATTTCCGAAAAAATAATGCCGGAATATGAGAGAAAGAGACGAGATAAAAGAGCTCGTCTCTTTTTTTGCGCGGTAATGTCGGATGAAACAGGAAAAAAGGCGGCTTTTTTTGCTAAAATCTGCCAACTTCAAATGCTATTCTAAAACAGGATGATCATACAGGATATGCAAAATGCTGCCTGTTTAGAATGGTATAAGGAGGAAAAAAGAAATGGCGGAACAAGGAAAAGAAGGCATGCTGCCAAAAAATATCAGACAGATCGGACAGATTAGCGGAAACCAGAAAATATATCTGGAGGATTATGTGATCACGTACCTGAGGCAGATCTTAACTCCGGATGAGAATATGCGCGTCATGATTCTGTACGGACACAAGGAAATGATAGAGGACGAGCTTTACTGGTTTGTCAATGGGGCGGTGGAAGCGCAGCATGACTTCTTCATGGAAAAAACGATCATTGATGAAGAATCGTGGAAAAAAGTCAATGAAATGGCGGGAAAATTTTTTCCGGAGCTGACAGTTATGGGTTGGGCGATCACCAGAGAGGATTCCACGGAGGATCTGGAAGAACAGATCATGCGGACACAGCGGCAGTTTTTCAGACCGGATCAGAAGCTGTACTTTGAGTACATAACAAGTGACAAGACAGAGGCACTATATCTGCATGAAAAGGGAAAACGGAACATGCTCAGCGGTTATTACATATATTATGAAAGAAATGAATGCATGCAAAACTACATGGTTTCCCTGCGGACAAGAGAACGCCATCCGGAGGAAATGAATGCAGACCATGCGGCGCGGCAGTTCCGGGAAGTGTGTCAGGAAAAGAAACAGGATCTGCACAAAAAGAGAAGCTCTGCATTTGCAACCTGTGTCAGTCTGCTTCTTGTTATGGCGATACTGGTGATCGGTATTACGATGCTGAATAATTATGAAAAGATGCAGAGCATGGAACGCGTGCTGTACCAGATTTCCGGGAAGATGGATGATGCAACGGAAGTGGCGGCGGATGCGGATGCGATGCAGGATCAGGCGGTGCAGGATGCACTGCTGACAGAAAATGCGCAGGCAGCAGACCAGACGGCGCAAATGACAGCAGGTGTACAGGAACTGCCACAGGCGGCAGATACAGTGGAAGCTGTGCAGACCGCCGGGACAGATGCGGCAGTAGATGTGAGCGCAGCAGAGCAGGCAGATCCGGCGATGGCAGAGCAGACAACAGCAGAGCAGACAGCTGATGAAAACATGACAGCAGAGAACCAGGCGGATAACGGACAAGCGGGTGATGGACAGACGGCGGATCCGAATGCAGCAACAGAAATATCAGACAAGCCGTCTGCAGAGACATCGACTGCAACGGATATGGCTGCAGCAGACACAGATGCGACAGAAAACAGCGGTACAGATGCTTCTCAGACTGTGGATGAAACAGCAGAGCAGGCAAGTACATCACAGACAAACGCATCGCAGGAGACGGTTTATATGATCAAGCAGGGAGATACGTTGGCAAAGATCTGTATGCAGTACTATGGCAGTCTTTCCAAAATGGGGGAAGTTTGTGAAAGAAATCAGATCGAAAACAAAGATAGCATCTACTATGGACAAAAAATAGTTCTTCCGTAAAAAGTATGCTATAATATATTGATATCGGGGTCAAAAGCCGGGCTATGATGTCTACGGATTGTTCCGTGCTCTGCACTCCCACAATCCTGCCCAATATTCGCATATCGTGGGATTAACATCCCACTTTTATGCTCATATCGGGGCGGGTCCCAAGGTCTTTCAACCACTTATGAGCAAGCTCATGTGGTTTTAGACCTTTTGACCCTGGCATCATTATATTTTTATTCATGTTTTACGATCGATTTCTTCGGGCACTTCTCCATACAAATACCGCAGCCCTTACATTTATCCTGATCGATCGTTGATAAAAAGCTGTCGATCGTCACTGCCTCATTCGGACAGTTCTTCGCACATAAGCTGCAGCCGATACAGCCAACGCTGCAGCCCTTCATGACAACCGGACCTTTGTCCTTGGAATGGCAGGCAACCACATATGTGGCATCATATGGGATCAGGTCGATCAGATGCTTCGGACAGGCAGCCACACATTTGCCACATGCCTTACAAGCCTCTTTATCGACTACCGCAACACCGTTTACCACATGGATCGCATCAAACGGACAAGCCTTGACACAGCTTCCGTAACCGAGACAGCCATAGTTACAGGTCTTCGGACCTCCGTTCGGTACAAAGGAAAGCATATTACAGTCCTGTGCGCCTGTGTATTCGTAGTCCACCTTTGTCTTATCACAATCGCCCTGACAATGGACAAAAGCAACCATACGTCTGGATTCTCCGACCGAAACGCCCATGATCTCACCGATCTTTTTACCGACCGGTTCACCGCCGACCGGACAGGCATTGACCGGGGCTTCTCCCTTTGTGATCGCAGCAGCAAGTCCGGAACAGCCCGGATAGCCGCAGCCACCACAGTTATTACCGGGAAGGGCAGCCAGTACCGCTTCTTCCCTTTCATCTACATCTACTTTAAATTTAATACCGGCAATGCCAAGAAACAGGCCGATCAGAAGACCTACCACACCAATAATGCCGGTTGCGATCAAAATTCCTACAAAGCTCATAGAAAACACCTCCTATAATAAGCCTGAAAAACCGCAGAAGGCAATTGCCATAAGCCCTGCAGTGATCAGAACGATCGGCATTCCCTGAAACGGCTTCGGAATATCGTTGTATTCCATTTTTTCACGAATACCTGCAAGTATCACAATAGAGATCGTAAAACCGGCCGCTGTTGCAAAACCGTTTACTACGCTGGCAAGAATGGAATAAGATTTCTGCACATTGGTAAGTGCCACACCAAGTACTGCACAGTTTGTTGTGATCAGTGGCAGATATACGCCAAGTGATTCATACAGACTTACCATATATTTCTTTAAAAACATTTCCACGAACTGCACCAGCGCCGCAATCACTAAAATAAACACGATCGTCTTTAAATATGTGATGTTAAGCGGTGTCAGCACAAACTGATAGATCAGCGCTGCCACAAAGGAAGCAAGTGTGATAACAAAGATGACCGCTGTTCCCATACCTGCTGCGGTCTTTACCTTTTTGGAAACACCAAGGAACGGACAAAGACCTAAAAACTGACTCAGGACAACGTTATTGACAAGTGCCGATCCGATGGCAATGATAAGTAAATTAGTCATTTGTCTTTTCCTCCTTTTCTACTGCTTTTGTATCATAGAAAGCCGGCTCCTTGCAGCTTTCTGCGCAGGATGCACAGTCATGTCCGCATCCGCTGCCGATCTTGCTCATATCCTTACCCTTCTTTTCACCGTTTATCTTGACCTGATTCTGAATCGCGGTCAGCATGGCAAGGACAAAGAATGCACCGGGTGCCATAATAAAGATGCTTACCGGTACATAACCGGAAGGCATGACTGTCATCCCAAAGATCTGGCCTGCCCCAAGGAGCTCACGTACTGCACCGATCATCGTCAGGGCAATGGTAAAACCAAGTCCCATGCCAATACCGTCAAACAATGACGGCAGAACCGGATTTTTGGAAGCATATGCCTCTGCACGTCCTAAAATGATACAGTTTACTACGATCAATGGGATATAAATACCAAGTGCATCATACAGGGACGGTAAAAAGCCCTCCAATAAAAGCTCCATTACTGTTACAAACGATGCAATGATCACAATAAATGCCGGAATACGGACTTTGTCCGGTATTACCTTACGGAGCAGGGAAATAAATGCGTTGCTCAAGGCTAACACTACCATTGTGGTAAGTCCCATGCCCAGTCCGTTTTTTGCGGATGTTGTGACCGCCAGTGTCGGGCACATACCGAGTGTCAGAACAAAGGTGGGATTTTCTTTTACGATTCCGTTATATAATCGTTCTGCGATCTTATTCATTTGCCGCACCTCCTTCTGTCATATTTAATTTTTCCTGAAAACAGAGCAGCCCTGCGTTCACACCATTGACAACCGCATTGGTCGTGATCGTTGCCCCGGAGATCGCATCGATCTGATCATCCGATGCCGCGCCTGTCTTGGTATAGCTGAATTTCTCTACCTGCTTACCTGCAAACTGCGGAACAAGCACTTCTCCCGCACGCATACCGAGACCTGCTGTTTCGGAAATGCTCAAAAGAGAAATACCGTTTAAAGTACCGTCATCTGCAACACCCATAGTAAACTGGATATCTCCGCCATAGCCTTCATGGTCTGTTACCGTAATGACATAGCCAAGTACACTGCCATCACCGGAAAGTGCCTGCGCTACACCATCAATGGAAGCATCAAATCCATTCTCTTTGACAAAGGCAGTCAGCGCATCCGGAGAATATGCTTCCTCCGTCAGTTCCGTGAAATCTTCTGCCGCTTCAAATACATTCTGATAAGCCTCGTTTTTTGCTTTCTGCTCCTGCTGTGCGATCGGCTCTTTTGTCACTTCATACACAAGTCCGAGTGCAGCACCGCTGATCAGCGTGATCAGAAATAAGATCATTGCATCTTTCATCATCTGCTTCATGCCTTTTCACCTCCTCTTCCGAACGGTTTTGGAAATGATATTTTTTCGATCAGAGGGACAAGCAGATTGCCCAGAATGATCGCGTAGGATACACCCTCTGCACTGGCACCGAATACACGGAACAAACCGGTCAGAATGCCAAGCAATACGCCGTATAGGTACTGTCCCTTCTTTGTAATAGGGCGCGTTACATAGTCGGTCGCCATAAAGAAGGCACCGAGCATCAGACCACCGCCAGCCAGATTGCCTGCAATATAATCAAAATCGATTCCTCTGCCTGAAAACAGACATAAGAAGATTACAAACGTTACAATATATGTACCGGGGATCCTCAGATCAATGATACCAAGCAAAAGCAGGAAGCACGCACCTGCCACAATGGCGATCATGCTTGTTTCGCCGATCGTACCGGCTGTTTTTCCGATCACCATATTGTAAATGTTCACGCTTTCACCTGCTTTTAAACTGGCAAGCGGTGTTGCACCGGAATATGTATCCGTGTCAAAATTCGTCATAATAGACGTAAATGAGATCAGCAAAAAGCATCTGGCAGCCAGCGCCGGATTCATAAAATTCTGTCCGAGTCCACCGAATAACATCTTCACAACAATGATGGCAAACAGACCACCGATCACACCGATCCACCACGGTGCACGCGGCGGCAGATTCAGCGCCAGTAAAAGACCTGTCACAACTGCGGACAGATCCGTAATTGTATTATCCTTTTTACAGATCAGATCAAAAATCCATTCACCAAGCACAGTCGATGCGATCGTTACTAAGATCAGCACAAGTGCATGCAGTCCGAAATTCCAGATACCAAAGATCGTGGTCGGTAAAAGCGCAATAATAACGCAGAGCATGATCATCTGTGTTGATATATGCATACGAATGTGTGGATTGGATGAAACTTTTCTTAATTCGTTCATATTTGCATCCTCCTATTTCTTTTTCCTGTCGGCCAGGATCATCTTACGCATGGATTTGATCTCCTGGGTAAGAGGCCGTTTTGCAGGGCAGATAAAGCTGCAGCAGCCACATTCACAGCATTCCATACCATTCATTTTCACAAAGCTCTCTTTATCTCCGTGTTCTGCGGCTTTTGCCAGTCTGCTTGGCACCACTCTGCCCGGGCAGACCTCCACACACATACCGCAGTTGATACAAGGTCCTGTCTTTGCCGCTGAAACATCATCCCTTGTCAGGCAAAGAAGTGCAGATGCGGTTTTCGTTGTCGGTACATCCAGATCAAAAATACCAAAGCCCATCATCGGACCGCCGGAAATGATCTTTGCCGGTTCCTGTTTAAAGCCGCCCGCTTCTTCGATCAGTTCGTGATAATTGGTACCGATGCGGACACGGAAATTACAAGGATCAGTGATCGCATCTCCCGTTACGGTTACGATCCTGTACATCAATGGTTTATTTTCCAGTACTGCTGCGCCGATCGCACAGACTGTATCTACATTATTCACAATACAGCCTACATCCGATGGCAGCATATCGCAGTTGATCGCACGCCCTGTAGATGCATAGATCAGCTGTCTTTCTGAGCCCTGCGGATATTTTGTCTTTAATGCTTTGACAAGGATCCTGTCATCATCCCTTGTCAGCTCTTTCATCTTCTCGATGCAATCCGGCTTGTTATTCTCGATCGCGATAATGCCCTTTGCATTGTCAAACAGCGCAAGCTCGCAGCGCAGACCGTCGATCACCTTCTGCGGTTCTTCTATCATACGCCTGTAGTCCGATGTCAGATACGGCTCGCATTCCGCTCCGTTTACGATCACATAATCGATCTTGTCAGGTTCCTTCGGGGAAAGTTTGACATGCGCCGGGAAGCCTGCACCGCCCATACCGACAACACCGGCCTTCTGTATTTTCTGTATGATTTCTTCTTTTGTATGATCGGCAAGCGGCTTACAGGCTCCATAATCCACTTCCTCATACTGTCCGTCATTTTCGATCACGACAGACATCACATTGTCTCCGACAACTGTCCGGTGCGGCTCGATTGCCTTGACCGTTCCGGACACTGTTGCATAGACCGG
>OHNA01000193.1_pt1 | contig 25033 bp, 28 predicted proteins | sample 1569481 | NCBI WGS metagenome assembly OHNA01 (sample SAMEA3879542, study PRJEB24766) | human gut metagenome | biome: human-associated habitat; feature: feces | place: USA | collected 1985/1987 | reverse complement strand
ATGGCAATCAGGAACATGGAATTTGAAAATAATTTTCTGATTCCCATTCCCTGTCCTTCCTCTACTAATGATTCAATCGGACAAGTTGCAAAATTAATAATATTGATAGCAGGAATTAATGCAAAAATAACAGCAAGCCATTTCCAGCTGCCAATTCCAAATAGCAGAAAGAAAACGGTCGAAACAAGTATAGTTCCAACTGCTCCCCAACAGTAAAAGGAATGCAGAAGGCTCATAGTAGCCTCCTTGTTCTCAAACGGACATGCTTCCACAATAGGACTTCCTAAAACCTCGATTAAGCCACTTCCAATCGCATACAAAATGACACTTATAATAATACCAATAAACGGAGATGGAATTATTTCTGGTAAAAATGCCAAACCTACAAGGCCTGCAGCCGAACATACTTCAGAAGCAACAATGCATACTCTATATCCAATTTTGTCCACGTACTTGGCACAAAACAAATCTACCAAAAGCTGTGTAAAGAAAAAGGATGTTGATATCATAGCAATGTTTCCAAGTGAAATATTGTAATCTGTATGAAATTTTAGAAATAGTAAAGGTGCAAAATTCGCAGCAACTGCCTGCGTAATAAATCCCAAATAACACGCCAATTTTGTCTTTTTATAATTCTTCATCATTTTTCCTCAACTCTCTTTGTTGTTATTCTTAGATAATGCTCATCTCCACACCAAACACTTCCCTCATAGAACGCACCTAAGTATCTTGGTTCACAATTCACTATAAATGACTTTTCAATAAGCATTAACATAAATTCATTTACCTGTTCCTCATTATCTAAAATGATAGAAATACATTCTTTTTCATCACATAAACCAAATTCAACCTGTGCATACATTTATCTTCTCCTTACGGCTAAATAGAACTATATAGCAATTTTGTTTATTTTTCACTATATAATATCGCAATTATGCTGTATAATATCGTAAAAACCACACGTCTGATGTTAAAATTGAAATTTTATAGATTATTATGGCTTTTGATTTTAAGAAAGAATTTAAAGAATTTTATACGCCTGGCAAGATTATTTTTTCAAACTGTTCACAGTGTAAATGCAAAAGATTATACAAAAGAACAATTAGATGTATACCCATACGATAGTGAATTTACAAAACGCCTTATGATTGTTGTTGCAAAATAAAAAGATACTGAAAAAAACGGGCACATATTCCCTTAAATGTCAAAAATAAGTTGAGAATTTTTCCTTAATAAAGTATAATCTTGAAAAAGAAGGGCACAATATCCTTAAATTATCAATATGGAGGCATTATGGAAATAAAAAGAGACATATACCTGCAGAAGTTAATAAACCGTATGCATAACGGGATGATAAAGGTTATTACAGGAATTAGACGTTCCGGGAAATCATATCTTTTATTTACTATTTTTAGGAATTACCTTAAGGAACAGGGTGTTGCGGATGACCATATTATCGCAATTGAGTTAGATATGTTCGAAAATGAGAAGTATAGAGATCCACGCACGCTGCTGGAATATACTAAAAACCGGATGACAGATGATGGGGACTACTATATTTTTCTGGATGAGGTGCAGTTACTGCCAGCCTTTGAAGCAGTGCTGAATTCGTTTCTTCATATGCATAATGTGGATGTTTATGTAACCGGCAGCAATTCAAAATTCTTGTCAAAGGATGTCATTACAGAATTTAGAGGGCGTGGAGATGAAGTTCATGTTTATCCCGTTAGTTTTAGAGAATATATGGAAGTGTTTGATGGGGATAAATATGAAGGCTGGAGTTCCTATGTTAGTTTCGGTGGGCTGCCATTAACTATTACAATGGCTACCGATGAGCAGAGAATGGAGTATCTTACCAGTTTGTTTGAAGAGACCTATATAAAGGACATTATTGAGCGCAACCATATTGAAAAAGTTCAAGAAATAAATGACTTGATAAATATTTTGGCATCCGGCATTGGCTCTCTTACGAATGCATCTAAAATAAAAGCAACATTTAAGAGTGTTATCCAGTCGGATATCAGCCTTAATACCATAAGAGCATATATTGACCATTTGAAGGATGCGTTCATAGTCAATGAGGTAAATAGATATGATGTTAAGGGCAGAAAATACATTGGTACGCCACTTAAGTATTATTTTGAGGATGTAGGACTACGAAATGCCAGACTGGGATTTCGGCAAGTGGAAGAGACACATCTGATGGAAAATGTCATTTATAATGAACTTCGTGTTAGAGGTTATCAGGTTGATGTTGGTGTGGTTGTAAAGCGAGACAGAACAGAAGAAGGTGTGCAGGAAAAGAAACAGCTTGAAATTGATTTTGTTGCCAATATGGGTAGCAAGAGATATTACATCCAGTCTGCTTTCAGTCTGCCGGATGACAAGAAGAGAGCACAGGAAAAAGCTTCTCTTATAAATGTGAATGACTCATTTAAGAAGATTATTATTGTAAAGGATGTTGTAAAACCATTACATGATAATGATGGAATCCTCACGATGAGCATATACGACTTCCTTCTAAATGAGCATAGTTTAGAGCTATAAACAGAGAACGGGATATGTTTCCGTGTACGAAAATAGCCGTTTTATTGCAATTTCCGGATCTTGAACTGAAAGGAGCCCACATGAAATTTACAGGAATCAGAAGAATATTCTCAACAAAAAACGAAGGACAATACACCACAATTGGGGCATTTTGGGACGAGCTGTCAGACATATACGGCAGAGAAAATCTGATGGGGCTTGGCTGTAATTGGACGGCTGATTCCATCGAGTATGTGATAGCACTAAAACAGGGAACGATAACCGGGGCAGATTATGAAATTGATCTGCCGGATAAGTGGACAGAGGTCAGAGGCAGGACCAAGCAACTGGGCGAGATCTACGGCCGCATATATGAGGATGGACCGCTGCTATATGAAATAGAAGAATTTGACGAGAACGGCAGCTGCCGGATCAGATACTGCAGATAGAAAAGGAGAGCGCCATGAGAAGAATATTGATCGTTGTAGACATGCAAAATGATTTTGTAACAGGAGCACTTGGCTCGGAGGACGCGCAGAAGATCCTTCCCGGTGTCAGAGCCAAGATAGACGCATATCATAAAGAAGATGCAGAAGTGATCTTTACCAGAGATACCCATGGAGAAGATTATATGCAGACAAATGAAGGAAAGCATCTGCCGGTTCCGCATTGTATCAAGGGGACAGACGGATGGCAGATCTGCAGTGCATTAACGGATGGACTTTTCGCAGAGAAGGATTATATAGTGGTGGATAAACCATCTTTTGGCTATACAGGCTGGAGAGAGGTGATCGCCGCGCAGGAAGCGGATGGAAGTGATTTGCAGGTAGAACTGATCGGTGTCTGTACAGATATCTGCGTGGTATCGAATGCCCTTATCCTGAAGGCGTATTACCCGGAAGCAACTGTCAAAGTGGATGCAGGCTGTTGTGCAGGGGTAACAAAAGAGGCACATGCTGCAGCACTTCAGACAATGAAATCCTGTCAGGTAGAAGTTACGAACGAAGCATAAACGAACTCTGTGTAAAAAGAGAGGATAGACAGGCATGAAAAAAGAGCACAAACGAAGAAAAAAGGGGAAAATGGTTGTATTCGTGGTGCTGATTGTGGTAATTCTGGCAGCAGTCGCTATTGTGGTTTCGCGTAATGCAAAAAAAGAAGAACCGGAGGTCATCAGTCTGACAGCGCTGGAAAAGATGAGTGGTATCTGGCTTTGGAAAAAGGACAGGAAGTTCTGGATAGAATATGCGGGTGTTGCTACGGTTGGAATTGATGCATCGCTGGTCAATATGGAAGCACAGGATAACATGCGCAAAGAGGCTGAAAAAGATACTGTTCTGCTGGCAAGCGCACAGCAGAGGGCACAGAAGCTATTAGATGATTACGTGAATAATATCGGTGCATGTACAGGAAAGACCTATACGATCAAGTGGGTTTATCTGGACGGCGCGAAAGAACTGCAGGAGGCAGAGTCGGAATAGCAGGCAGAGTAGGACATCTGCCACCTTTTTTAACAGGAATAACGTAGATCTGTAAAGCAGACTTGCTGGACACCACCTTTGTGATTTTTTACAATTATGTTAAAAATAATAGCAAAGGTGGTATTTTTATGAGAAAGGTGTACATTGATAATATCCGGTGGATCACAGTGGCTTTGGTTGTGATCTATCATGTGATCTATATGTTTAACGGAGTTGAAACGGTATGTGTGTCCGTTTCTGCTTGGAAGGCTGCTTAGATAAAGCATTTCTGAAAAAGAGAACGCAGAAACTGCTTGTTCCTTCCACAATAGGATTATATGTCTTTCAATGGATACTGGGCTATTATAATATGATGCTCAGTGGTGTTTTTACGGATACGATGCAGGAAATCCCCGGAGTGATACGCTATATCATTATGGCGGTCAGCGGTGTCGGACCTTTATGGTATTTGCAGACGCTCTGGCTGTTGCTATTGTTTACCATTGTCGCATATGGGGCTTGGTGTACCACCAAAAGGAAAACATATCTTTGGCATGGTAAAAGTCGGGGAGAAAGGACAAATCGTGATCCCGGCAAAAGCCAGAAAGCTGTTTGATATTAAGCCGGGAGATAATCTGATCATACTTGGAGATGAGGGGCAGGGAATTGCCATTATCAAAGAAAAAGGACTGGAGGAGCTGCTTGGCGCGGCAAGAAAAATGCAGTAAATGATGATTGACGTTTTATAATTTATCTTTGACGCGGAAATAGCTGACGTCAAGGCGGAACATGATCTGCCAGCGCATCAGATAATCATATACCGCAAACAGGATCAGGAAAACAATGATCTGTGTCATGGCATCAAACAATAAATTGGGCATCAGACGATAGAATAAGAAATAAAGCGTAATAAAAGCAAGCGGGACAGAAAAAGTCAACCGGATGATAAAGTCACATATGTAGTAAAACAGCGCCTTTGTTTTTTCTTTGCTCAATACCTTGAACAGTAAAATAATACAGACATTCACGAGCAAAAAGATTGCCAGATAAAGGCTGCGTTTAGAATCCATCAGGTTATTTTTAAATATAGTTGTCATGAAATCGGTAATGCAGAGATCATCACGAATGGCAATAACAGAAAATGATATGACAGCAGCATAAATAATTAAGTTGAGCAGACGAAAAATGTAACGGACAGGTTTATACTTGTACATAGAATCCCCCTCTTTTGTAGATCAATTGATGTTATGTCTAATATAACATAATGTTGAAAAACAGACAAGTTGGTATTTTGTTTGCGAAATTGATATATTTCCTTTGTGTTTCTATAATAAATACAGCGGACAGGATCTGCGAAAAGTCTGAAAGGAGTTTTTGAATATGAGCGACGTACTTACAAAAATGAAAACAAGAAGAAGTATCAGAAAATATAAACCGGATGCTGTTGGGCAGGAGCTGCTTGATCAGATCATCGAAGCAGGACTTTACGCAGCAAGCGGAAAAGGGCAGCAGGCAGCGATCATTATCCAGGTAACGAAGAAGGAGCTTCGTGATAAGATCGCAGAAATGAATGCAGAGATCGGTGGCTGGGATAAGGGATTTGATCCGTTTTACGGAGCGCCTGCCATGCTGATCGTACTTGGCAGAAAAGACTGGCCGACGCATGTATATGATGGCAGCTTAGTGATGGGTAACATGATGCTGGCAGCACATGAACTGGGACTGGGAAGCTGTTGGATCCATCGTGCAAAGGAAGAATTTGAGACTGAGTGGGGCAAAGAGCTTCTGAAATCTCTTGGTATTGAAGGAGAGTATGAAGGTATCGGGCATTGCGCACTTGGTTATATAGATGGGGAATATCCGGCGGAACCTGCCAGAAAAGAGAACAGGGTGTATTATGTGAAATAACCGAGAAGCTTCGCCGGATGTTACAGATGACATCCGGCGAATTGCTTATGCAGATGATTTGCCGCAAAGCATGACCTTTGCACAGAAAATACCATTTTGATGGCTAAACGTACTGGCACCGCCGGATTTTTCCGCAATGTGACGGACGGACTGCAGACCAATGCCTTCTCCTTTCCGCTTGGAGGACTGAAAAACTCCATTTTTTTCCAAAATTTCTCCCACATATGTATTTTCAACCTGGATCAGCAAAAGATTTCCGGCATGCAGGTAGGAAGTTATCCGGATATGCCGGGGTCTGTCAACTATCCGCAGGCTTGCTTCAAGTGCATTTTCCAGAAGATTGGAAAGAACCAGACACATATCTACTTCGTCAACAGGGAGTCTGGCAGGCAGATCAAGCCGCAGAGAAAATGGAATGTTTTCCCGTCTGGCAAGTGCATAGTAGTACCCTGCTACACTGTCTGCAGCCTGATTTTCACACAAATGCATATCAAAATCGGGGATTTTGCAGATGGTGCTGGTAAGATATTCTTTGAGTTTTGGAAGATTCTCTTCTTCTGCCAGTCTGGAAATCTGGTTCAGGTGGTGGCGCATATCATGCCGCGCCTGTCGCATTTCTTCAATGGAAGCTTTTAAATTTTCATATCGCTGCTGCTGCATGGATAGAAGCTGGTTTTCCTGCCGGAGTCTTGCATTCCGGTTCAGAATGGTGGCCATGATCAGGAATGCCGCGCTGAACCAGAGCAATAAAATCAGGAGCGTAAGACTGAGAACGAAGTACCCTTTTAAAATTCGTCCAACATAAAGCGTGCCTGAATATCTTGGGATCATAAACAGATTCAGAGCAATGAAGACAAGCGGCAAAACCCAGAATACATACCAGGTCTGTGCAAAATTCTCATCGTCGACCATTTCTTTTACCGCATGGACTGCCGGATAATAAAAGACAGCGGTAAGCAGCCAGCAAATTGCATTATAGAATATGGAGGCTTGCAGGCAGAGCCATGGATCAGCCTGTATAGGCTGATCCATAAGAAGTACGGCATTGACAGCTCTTGAAAGACTGTTAACACAGGCAAATACAGCACAAATAGACAATGCTACCGTTCCGGATTTCCACAGAGAGATCCGGAGCGTTTTTATATAGAGAAAAGTTGTGACTGACAGGATCAGGGCAAGTGCCGGTATGGTAGAGATCCGCTTTATATAGCACACGCTTCCCCCTGTAATGCAAAGAAGCAGAAGAAGCGGTAAAAGCCATATCATAATCTGCCGTATTGGATGCTTCAGGCCGGATTTTACGGGAAAATATGCGAGAATAACGCCGGGGATCACCACACAAAGCTCCAAAATTGGTTGCAGCATATTAATCACGATATACCCCCCTTTGCAGCAGGTATTCCATAAATGCCTGCCGTGCATTTTTTAAAAGCTCCTGACTGACAAATATATGGCTGCCATCTTTCATACAAAATGAGGATCCCTCAAAGTCGGCGGCATGTTCCATATTGACGATCACACCCCGACTGCATATAAAAAATCGTGGATCTGTTGTCAGTGGTGCTGTAAATGCCTTAAAGGTCTGGCGCGTGGCAAGTACCTTTGAGACAGTAGTGTGGACATATATGATATGAGCAAAATGCTCGGCATAAATGATATCCTGATAGCGCAGATGCAGCAGGCTTCCTTCTGCTTTTAATTCCATATATTTGTCTGTGTGTCCAATACGTGTGAGCAGCTCATCTGTCAATGTATCAATGTCTTCAGCAGTAAAAGGTTTTACCAGATAATGCATGGCACGAACCTGAAAACCCTCCAGTGCATGGTCAGTTGAGGTCGTTGTAAAGATCAGAAGACAGTCAGTGTCGGTTTTTCGCAGTTCTCTGGCAGCTTCTATTCCTGTCATACCCATCATATAAATATCCAGAAAAGCGACAGAGAACGGCAGCTCGTGTTCTGCTTCCAGAAAGGCTTCACCACATGTATATTCCAAAATATCAGCCTGTATGCCCATGCGGTATAGCTTTTGTTCTAATTGTTCTCTCAAAAAGTGCCGTTCTGCGGCAAGATCATCTACAATTGCAATTCTCATACAGTATATGCCCCTTTTTGTATGGCTTCTATCTGAATTATAGCACAAAGTATTGACACAAACGAGAATTCGTGACAAAAAACGGGATTTTGTGACAGAGTGCTTGAAAGGAGTAATTGCTGTTTTTATACTGACTGCAGAAAGGGCAAGAAACTGGATCCGGAAAATAACATATTGATCCAGAGCAAACACTATAAAATAATGGAGGATATATTCATGAAAAAGAAAAAAATACTGCAATTTTTGCTGCCTGCGATGCTTTGCGCAGCAACAGCGCTGACACTGACCGGCTGTGGTACAAAGCAGCAGACCGGCGTAGCTGCAATGGAGACGGAAACTGCAACGGAGACGGAAACTGCAACGGAGGCGGAAACTGCAACGGAGACGGAAACTGCAACGGATATGGAAACTGCAACGGATACAGAGGCTGTGACAGGCAGAGCGCTTCCTGTGAAGGCATTAAGTGCAAAGCGTGTAGATGAAAATCCATATATGGCAAAAAGCGATGCCAATATTCATCATGATGGATACAATACCGATTCTACAGATGAGATTCTGCCGCTTGGTATTTATCCGGAGATTAATGTTTCGTATGAAAAAACAAATGCAAATGCTTCGCCGGCTATTTATTTTGACAGCTATGAGCACGCTGTTGTTCCATTTCTCGGCGGTATTGCTATCCGGGATCTGAATGCGGAGGAAACGGAAACACTGGGATACTTTTCGCCCAAGCAGCACGATGGCAGCGATTACGTGATACAGAGCTCTTATACATTCCTGGATGCTGAGAATCGTATTGTCTGTCCTACCAGTAATAACCATGTGCTGATACTGCAGGCGACGGATGAGGAAGGCAATGTTCTGCAGGAGTTTAAAAAGCTTCTTGATATTGATATAAAAGCTGCAGCAGAGGCAGCACTTGGGAAAACACTCGAGCAGAATCTTCTGTCAGTCGTTTTTGATTATGACGGAAATCTCTGGTTCGCAACGGGTGGATTTCGTATTTATCCGGAAAGAGGACAGCAGGGTGTGATGGGATACATTGCACATTCTGCCATTGATGCGATTCTGCGAGGAGAGCAGACAGATCTTGAAAAAGCTGTTTTTGTTTATGAGCTGACACCGGGAGAAGGCGCAGAAAATGGTATTGCAGCTTCAAAAGACGGAGCGGTCATTCTGACAAATCAGAACTGCTATCTGCTCCGTGCAAATGATGGAGTTGAGGCTGTCTGGTGTACACCTTACGAGAGTGTTGGCGCAAAGGTCAGCGGCAAGAATGATAAAACTACTGGTGGTGGTCTTGCATGGGGCGGCGGCTGTTCCCCATCCCTGACACCTGATCTTGTGATGTTTACTGATAATGCAGATCCGGTCAAACTGCTGGCATTGGATATGAAGACAGGAGAAGTTACTGCAAGCCTTCCGGTATTGGATGAGCTGCCGGAAGGATATCAGGTATCTGTAGAAAATTCTGCGATCGTTTATGACAATGGAGAGGGCAGTGTCAGTACGATTGTCTGTAACTGGTTTGGGGCAGGCAATGCCGGTCTGGCAGATCCTGACAGTGATTCTTCTATTCAGAGCTACGCAAATATTTATGATACGAACTGGCTTACCAGGGGAAATGTCATGATTGCACCGGGTGTAGAGCGTGTAGATACAGTCAGAACGGATAATGGGTATGAAATGAAAAGCATCTGGTGCAGAAATGATCTGAGTGATACATCGATGATGAAGCTTTCTACTGCAACAGGATATATTTATGGCTATGTACAGGATCTGGAGAGTGGTATGTGGCAGTACATTATTCTGGATTTTGAGACAGGTGAGACAGTATTTACTATGGATGTGTCGGATAAATATGGCTATAACAATATGGCTATCGGTATGTATGCAGGGAATAGCGGTAATGCACTTTACTGCCCGACCGGTTATCTGGAGCTTCTGCGCCTGCAGGATCGGTTTGTATATCTCCCGGAAATGCCTTATCGGAAAGTAGATCTTGATAAAGCAACGCGGAATGTGCTGACACAGGAACGCTTTACCGCAGATGGCGGTGAGGGTAATGTTGTGGGATGGCATTATACTGTAACAGTGGAAAATGTACATCCGAATACAACTGTTGCGATCCGTATGAATAATATCTCCGGAAGCAGTGCAGATCTGAAGCTTTATGCTTACAGGGCAGATGGCACAATGGCAGAAGTTTCTGATGAATTATGGTCAATCAGGGACGAGAATGGCACAGCAGTGGATACATTGTCTGAGGGTACACTTTATGAGCTTTATGTCAGTGCTGCAGATGGAGGGGATTTTGATCTGAGCAGTATAGAAAAAGAAATTAAAATTTCCGTTGTACTTGGAAAGTAATGTCATATGAAAACTACAGAGTGCTGATCTTGACGGGATAATAGTTAAATTTGCCAAAAATGAGTAAACTGGGACAAAAGGAGTGAAAAAGCAATTATAATATGCTATACTCGGAAAAGTGAGGGATCACCAAGGGATAATCCAATACAAATGAATAAGTGAGGGGATTTATATGTATAGAGTGTGCATTTATGACAGCAAGGCAGCAGAGGATACTCTATTTATAAAAGAGATAATCATTGATGAGAGGGGAGAGGTACAGGAAATCTCAGAAAGTCAGAATTTCAGTGATTATTACGCAAGAATTTCAGAACAGGAGAAGGAACGTCCGGATATTCTGGTAACAGAGTTGAACCACAATGCGCAGGAGCTGCAGCTGATCGAGCAGATGTGGAAGATGAATCCGGATCTGCAGACTGTTTATGTGATGGATAAGTCACATGTATTGACAAAGCCTGTATCGCAGAGCTCTGTGGTGGAATGTGTGAACCGGCGGATGATAGAAGACAGCCACATGATTTCTTTCCGATCCAAAAGAAAAATGCTTGCTGTGAATGCGCGGGAGGTATCTCATGTAGAGAGCAGGAAGCATAATGTGCTGATCTATCAGGACGGAATTCCGCATAAGTTCCGGATGAAAATGGATGAATGTCTGGCGCAGATGCCCGATTATTTTATCCGTATACATCAGAGTTATGCAGTCAATTTCCACTATATAGACAGTTTTCAGCGCAAGGGGATTATTCTGTATAGCGGAAATAAGATTATGGTAAGCAGGAAGTATTTTGAACAGGCAAGGAAGAAATATATGGAGTTGTGTAAAGAAAGTATGTAACGCCGAATGAATTAGGAAGAAAGGCTGTTGCCCAATAGATGGGCGGGTCATTCATAGAATGCTGTGCCGAGCCATTCATAGAATGCTGTCGCATTCTATTCATGTTGGGCTGGCGCCCAATAAGTCTAAAATAAAAAACAGCTGGAAGTGCATAAATGGTTTTCGCCATGCCATTCATAGAATGCTGCGCATTCTATTTCATGAACGGCTGACGCCGTATAAATCAGCAAAAATAAACGCCCTTACAAGTAAACTTGTAGGGCGTTATTTTCACTGATTCGCATGGCTTACAGCTTAACCAAAGTATCTATCCAGTAATCCTTTGAGTGCTTTTCCGTGTCTTGCTTCGTCTCTTGCCATTTCATGCACTGTATCGTGGATTGCATCCAGATTGTTTTTCTTAGCGCATTTTGCGAGATCTACTTTTCCGGCTGTTGCACCGAATTCGCAGTCAACACGCCACTTGAGGTTGTCCTTTGTTGTAGCCTTCATGTTTGGCTCCAGATCTTCGCCGAGCATTTCAGCAAATTTAGCTGCATGTTCTGCTTCTTCGTAAGCAGCTTTTTCCCAGTAAAGACCGATTTCCGGATAGCCTTCGCGGTGAGCGATTCTTGCCATGCAAAGGTACATACCAACTTCAGAGCATTCTCCTTCAAAGTTTGCTTTTAACTGCTCGAAAATATACTTCTTATCTTCATCTGAGATTTCAGGGTTGTTCTTTACTGTCTGACCGTAAACACCATATTCATGTTCAGCAGCAAGTGTCATTTCGCCTTCAACTGCTTTGAATTTGTCCGGACCTACATGACATACCGGACATTCTGCCGGAGGATTGTCTCCTTCATAAACATAACCACATACCTGACATACATACTTCATACTTCATTTCTCCTTTTCTTTTTCATTTTTTTCATTTTATTTTATGCTGTTTGAAATATTTCAAACGTGAAACTGTGATTTTCATCACAGAAGTTACCTTTTATTCTGCTTTGACGCAGGCAGGGCAAAGGCCGTAAAAATGGGTACAATGTCCTTTGATCTTTCCTGCAAAATTTGCGCCTGCCAGTTTATCGATAGAATCAATATCCGGCATTTCAAGATCCAGAACTGCCTGACAGCGCTCACATACAAAATGATAATGCGGTGAGGTATCAGCATCGAAGTGATCGACACCGTCTCCTAAATGTAATCGGAGGAGCTGTCCACGATCGGAAAGAAGCGTCAGATTCCGATATACAGTGCCAAGACTGATATTGGGAAATTCTTTCCGGATATTGGCATATACGGCATCTGCAGTGGGATGGTCTTTACGGGTCATTAAAAACTGTAGGATTGCTTCCCGCTGTCTGCTGTATTTTAATCCTGCCATCTGTTCACTCCTTTCTGTTATTAGAAACAGTAATGATTACTGATATCATAATAACAGAAAACGGAAAAATGTCAACAGGTTTTCATAAAAATTTTCTAAAAAGGATAATATTACTCGAAACTGCATAGACGACTGAAAATGAACAGGCTATACTATAAACATAAAGTAGAATTTTGCGGGAGAAAAGCTATGAGAGATAAGATGAAAAATGTATCGCTTCGTACAAAACTCATTGTGGCGTGTACGGCGATGGTACTGATTCCGCTTGTTTTGACGCTGTTATCTTTTTGCCTGCTCCGTTTGTATATGACACACCGTATGGGATCACAGGCTGCACTCATTTTTGCTGAGCAGAAGATCAGCCGGACCTTCTTTTTTGATATGTTTATGGCAATTGTCCTGATCATGTTTTTTTCCGTTTATATGTTCAAGGGACTGCTGCACAAATGGTTTGTCAGACCGATCGATGAACTTAGTATTGCCATGAAAAACATTGCGGAAGGCAATCTGGAATATCAGTTGAGTGTGCAATATACGGGAGAAGTCGGAGAACTGTTTCATAATTATGAAGAGATGCGGCTGCGGTTGAAGGAATCCACAGAAGAATCCATAGAAAATGAAAAGAAAAATAAGGAACTGATCAGCAACATCACGCATGATCTGAAAACACCGATCACTTCCATTACCGGATATGTGGAAGGCATTATGGATGGTGTGGCGGATACACCGGAGAAGATGGATAAATATATCCGTACGATCTATAATAAATCAAACGAGCTGAACCGCCTGATCAATGAACTGACGTTCTATGCGGGAATTGATTGCAACAGAATTCCATATAATTTCAGAAGAATGAACGTGGCGGAATTTTTTCAGGACTGTGTGGAAGAGGTCGGACTGGATCTGGAGTCTAAAAATATTGAACTGAATTTCTACAATCTGGTATCTCCTGAAACGCAGATCATTGCAGATCCGGAGCAGCTCCGCCGGGTGATCAGCAATATTATAGGAAACAGTGTGAAATATCTGGATAAGGAGCAGGGGAAGATTGAGATCCGTATTCTGGATGAAGTGGATGCCATCCGTGTGGAGATTGAAGATAACGGAAAAGGGATTGCGGCGAAGGATCTGGGACATATTTTTGAACGCTTTTACCGCACGGATTCTTCCCGGAATTCGACAAAAGGCGGAAGCGGTATCGGTCTTTCCATCGTGAAAAAGATCATAGAAGATCACGGCGGTTACATCTGGGCAACCAGCAGGGAAGGAGAGGAAACCTGTATGCATTTTGTGATCAGAAAGTACAAAGAGGTAGAACATGATGAATAAGATTTTAATTATTGAAGATGAAGAAGCGATCGCTGAACTGGAAAAGGATTATCTGGAGATCAGTGATTTTGAAGTGACGATTGAAAATGATGGTGAAAAAGGCTTAAAAACAGCACTTTCCGAAGAATTTGACCTGATCATCCTTGATCTGATGCTTCCGGGCATTGACGGTTATGAAATCTGTAAACAGATCAGAAACCAGAAAAATATCCCGATCATCATGGTATCGGCGAAGAAGGATGATATTGATAAGATCAGAGGTCTGGGACTGGGTGCAGATGATTATATGACAAAGCCGTTCAGTCCGAGTGAGCTGGTTGCGCGTGTGAAAGCACATTTGTCCCGGTATGAGAGATTGATCGGATCAAACCAGAAGCAGAATGACATTGTGGAGATCCGTGGTATTAAGATCGATAAAACAGCAAGGCGAGTTTACGTGGACGGAGAAGAGAAAGTGTTTACGACCAAGGAATTTGATCTTTTAACATTTTTGGCAGAGAATCCAAACCATGTTTTTACCAAAGACGAGCTGTTCCGCGAGATCTGGGATATGGATTCGGTCGGAGATATTGCCACCGTTACGGTGCATATTAAGAAGATCCGTGAAAAGATCGAATACGACACTTCAAAGCCACAGTACATTGAAACTATTTGGGGAGTCGGTTACAGGTTTAAAGTATAAATATAAGTGCCCCAAATAGGCTACAGGTTTAAGGTATGATGCAGGCAATAACAGATATGAATATACAATATGAAGATAAGGAGCTGCTGGTTGTGTATAAGCCGGCCGGACTGGCGACACAGTCAGCGCGGGTAACAAGCCCGGATCTGGTATCTTCCGTGACGAGGCATTTAAAGGGTGCTCCTGTTTATGTGGTACACAGGCTGGATCAGCCGGTAGAAGGGCTTCTTGTGCTGGCAAAGACAAAGCAGGCGGCAGCAGGGCTGAGTAAGCAGCTGCAGGCAGGAACGCTGAATAAGCAGTATTATGCACTTGTATACCGGGGAGCGGAAGAGCTTCCGAAAGAGGGAATACTGGCAGATTATTTATGGAAGAATCCGCAGACACAGAAAGCAGAGATTGTGGCGCAGGCATCCGGTAAAGGAAAACAGGCAAAGCTGCATTACCGTGTTATGACGGGGAAAGATGACATAGCACTGCTGGATGTCAGAATAGAAACCGGCAGATTCCATCAGATCAGGGCGCAGCTTGCGCATGCGGGATTTCCGATATTGGGAGATCAGAAGTACGGAACGCAGACGTCTATGGAGCGCTCTGAGGAACTTGGGATCAAAAATGTTTCTCTTTTTGCCTATGCGCTTACGTTTACGCATCCCAAAACCGGGAAACAAATGGAATTTCAGGCAAAAACGCAAAATCCGGCGATCAGCCATTTATTAACAACTATGAATTAAGAAAAAATGCCCATACTAATCTGGAAGTAAGCAGAGCAGGTGGGTGTTTTTTTATGCATAAAATATGGGAAACATATCGAAAACAAATTAAATTTGCCACAGCAGCGGTCCTGTTGTTTGTCCTGTTTAAGTATTTGATCGGACTGGTGGCTCCGTTTTTGGTGGCGGCGGTTCTGATGGCGGTTTATGAAAAACCGGTTTTTTATCTGAAACGAAGGACAGGAATCGGCGGACAGCTCTGGACGGCCGTTCTGCTCCTTCTGACTGTATTATTTCTGCTTCTGTTTTTCTGGTTGTTTGGCAGAAAAATGCTCGCCTATGGGATGCTGTTCTGGGAGAGGCGGAATGAATATCAGGAAACGTTTCTGTGTACAGTCAGGGACTGCTGCGGTTATATTGAGAAAGGAATACGCCTTGAAAAAGGCATGCTCTGGCAGAAGTTGCAGCAGGGCAGTGTGACAGTCTGTAATAAACTGTCTGCCATGGCTTACAGAAATTCCTATCAGTATTTTACAGGGGCGATACAGGCAGGGGCTTTTTTTCTGGTGACAGTGATTGCTGCCTTATTATATGCAAAGGACTGGGAAAAACAGAAAAAATGGAGAGAACAGGAAGATAAGAAAAGCAGACTATGGCAGGTGATAGATGAAATCATGCGTTACCTGCGCGTGAGTCTGCTGGCACAGGGAAAGATCATGACGGTGATCGCACTTTTATGCCTGCTGGGATTTGGGATCGCAGGGCTGTCAAATGCACCGGGGCTTGCCGTGCTGACGGCTTTTTTGGATGTGCTTCCCTTTATCGGAACGGGGATCGTGATCCTGCCAATGGCAGTCTGGCAGTTTTTAAAGCGGAATCTGTTTTCCGGTACTATATTGCTGCTTACTTATGCGGCGGCTGTATTTGCAAGAGAGTATCTGGAGCCGAAGCTGATCAGCCATAAAATGGGAGTGTCGCCGATTTTGACGCTGCTTGGAATTTATGCCGGTGTCAAAGTATTTGGGGTTGCGGGAATTCTGCTGGGTCCTTTATATGTGATCATTTTAGCGTTTGTATACAGAAGTTCTTTTACAAACGAGACTTCTTTTTGCTCATGAACGGCTAGTCGCCGTATACAGTCACAAATACAGACTTTGGGAAGCGAGCTTCCGCAGTCTGTATATTGTGACTGCGCATGGCTCCGAATATTTCGCAAATCTTAAGAATACTTTTGTGGAAAGATGGGGAGTTATAGCATATAATCAAACTTAGAAAACTGGGAAAGGAAAGTCTGAGTATGAAAAGAAAAGGAATAATTGCAAAAGGACTTGCCGGTGTGCTTGCCATATCGATGCTGTTAACCGGATGTGGCGGAAAGTCTGGCAAGGACAACAAAGACATGAAAGATCTGGTTTATAAATCAGAGAAATTAAGCTGCACAGACGATATGAAGGGTGATATCAGCAACTTTACCGTAGCAGGTGATAAGATTTATGTCTATACAACAGAGTGGGTTCCGGGTCCGGGCAATACGGAGGATGCTGAAGCGGAAGAAGAGGCATATGAAGCAAAAGACCAGGAAGAAACAGCTGACGGAGATGCTGCGGTCGCGACAACAGAAGATGCTGTAGTGGACGGTGATGAGCAGTCTGACAGCACAGACGGAACAAATGCCATCTCTGAAGAAGGAGAAGAAAAGCCGGTTGATGATGCAGAGGCAACAGATGGTGCAGATGCGGAGATCGGTGATACAACGGATGCGACAGATGATGTACCGGACGATTATTATGGTACAACCAATCAGTACTTCTACACCTGTAAGGCAGACGGATCTGACCTGCAGGAGATTCAGATGGATGTGGAAAAGAATGATAATAACTGGCTGAACTACTTTGCAGCAACAGAAGACGGCATGTTATACATGCTGTACAGCGGATATGATGAGAAGAGCGAGCAGTCTACATATCTGATCAAGATTCTGGATGCAGGCGGAAGCCAGACAGGCGAAGTGAATCTGAACGGTATTCTGGATGAAAATGATTATGTACAGGCTATGAGACTGGACAAAGACGGTAATATTTACCTGATGGGAGACCAGTCTGTTTACGTACTGGATAAGGATGGCAATAAGATCGCCCAGATCAAGGCGGATACCGCTAATAACAGCTGGATGATGGCAATGGCAAGAACAGGCGACGGACAGATCGTTGTTGCGATGAACGGACAGGACGGAATGAAAGTTCAGACGGTAGATCTGGCAAAGAAAGCAATGGGCGAAAGCTATGATATAGCTGTTTCGGGATATGGCTCATCCAACAGTGCACTGATAGACGGTGCTGATTACAGCTTCTATTACAATGATGGCAGCAGCCTGTATGGATATGATATGCAGTCAAAGCAGTCAAAAGAGATCTTAAACTGGATCAGCAGTAACATCAATACAAGCTATGTAGGAGATACAAGAGCGCTTAAGGGTGGTCAGTTTATTACGAATTATTCTGACTACAGTTCAGAAGATGGTGCAGATAACGGTTTATATATTTTTACAAAGGTAGATCCGAGTGAAGTGGCAGACAAGGTAACGATCACTTACGCAGGTCTTTATGTGGATGATGCGATCAAATCAGCTGCGGTGAAGTTCAATAAGAGTCAGGATAAATACCAGATCATGGTAAAGGATTATTCGACCTATGATGATGCAGCTACACAGATGAACAATGATCTTCTGGCAGGTGAAATACCGGATATCATCGATCTTTCCGGCATTTCTGCTGAAAAATACATTTCCAAGGGAATGCTGCTGGATCTGTATACGCTGATGGATAAAGATTCAGATATCAAGAAGGATGACTTTATTGAGAATGTATTACAGGTAATGGAAACAGACGGAAAACTGTATCATATTTCTCCTACCTTTGGCGTTAATGTGCTGATTGGCAAAACTTCTGATATCGGTGGCAGAGATAAGTTTACCGTACAGGATCTGATCGATCTGGAACAGTCAAAGGGCAATGATGCAAAGGCATTCTACATGAGATCCAATACAAGTGTGCTCAACATGATCTGTACAGCAAATTATGAGGATTATATTGATTGGAATACAGGAAAATGCAGCTTTAACAGTGATGAATTTGTCAAGCTGTTAGAGTATGCAAATACGTATCCGAAGGATGAGGATATTAATTGGGACGAAGATTACGAAAGCCTTCCGACGCAGATCCGCAGCGGCAAAGTAATTCTGGCTGATATTTACAGTCTGGGTATGGAGGAGATCGAGCTTTACAATGCAATGTTTGAAGATGATATCAGTTTTATCGGATATCCTTCTGATAAATCAGCAGGTGCATCTGCAAGCATGAATATGGATCTTGGTATTTATGCAAAATCCAAAAATGTGGATGGTGCGTGGGCATTTTTAAAGACGTTCCTGACAAAAGATTATATCTGTAAGGGGGCTAATAATTATTACAGTGGATTCCCGCTTCGCAAGGATGCACTGGAATATCAGATTAAGAGATATTCCGCAACGGAAAAATATACAGACGAATATGGCAATGAGATAGAGCCATACCAGTCTTCCTGGGGTTATGATGATCTTGATGTTGAGATCGGACCGCTTTCTGAGGATCAGGTCAACAAGCTTCGTGAGGTTATAGCATCCGTAGATCATCTGTATGTATACAATGATGATGTGATGACGATCATCTCTGATGAAACAGGTGCTTACTTCAGTGGACAGAAGTCTGCAAAGGAAGTGGCAGACATTGTACAGAATCGTGTTTCCAACTACGTGAATGAAAACAGATAGAAAGGTAAAACATGAAGAAGAAACATAAAAAATGGAAGGAAAGGAAATGGGAACTCGGATTTTTACTCCCCTCCCTGATCGGAGTTAGTGTTTTCTTTGTTGTACCGTTTGGCGTGATTTTCTATTATTCCATGGTAGACAGTCCGATCGATCCAAGGTTTGTATTCCTTCGGAATTTTGTGAATCTGTTTCATAATTCTGCCTTTTTACAGGCAGCAAAAAATACGGCTGTATTCAGCCTGACGGCAGTACCTCTGGCGGTACTGCTGTCGCTGGGTATGGCGATCATTCTGGAGCAGAATATCCCATTGAGAAGTACATTCCGAACCTTCTTCTTAACACCGCTTATGGTACCGACGGCTTCGATCGTCCTGATCTGGCAGGTGTTTTTTCATTATAATGGTGCGATCAATCAGTTTCTGGTTCATCTGGGAGCAGGTAAGATTGACTGGTTTAAGTCATCTTTCTCGCAGGTTATTGTACTGCTTCTGTTCTTATGGAAGAATCTGGGCTACAATATGATCCTGTTTCTGGCAGCACTCAATGATATACCACGGGAATATATGGAAGTAGCTGACCTGGACGGCGCGAGCGCGTGGCAGAAATTTATTTATATAAAGATCAGATATCTTTCCCCGACAATCCTGTTTGTGGCGATCATGTCGCTGATCAACTCCTTCAAGGTATTCAGGGAAGTGTACTTGCTGACAGGTGATTATCCGTATGATACACTGTATATGCTGCAGCATTTCATGAACAACACCTTTAAGGCGCTTGATTATCAGAAGCTGTCTGCAGCGGCGATCATCATGTGTTCTGTCATGGTTGTTATCATAGGCCTTCTCTTTGTGGTCGAAAATCACTTTGGAAAGGATGTGGAAGGATGAAAAGCAGACGGAAGCAGAAATGCACAAAGGTTGTATTGTTTGTCATAGCATTTTTCTTTGCAACCTCATTTTTAATGCCGATCGTCCTGACGGTCGCAAACTCGTTTATGCAGGAGAGTGAGATCTCTGCTAATTATGGTGCGGTATTTGACAGCTACACCGATGATTCCAATAATAATTATTATGGGAATCAGCAGCAGACGAAGTCCTCTTATACGTCGGAGGCTGCAAACCTGAAGTTTATTCCGGATATGGTTACTTTTAAGCAGTATTATACCGTGCTTTTACAGAGCCCGGATTATTTGCTGAAATTCTGGAATTCGGTCATTTTGGTTGTACCGATCGTTGCGTTTCAGATCTTTATCGCATTGGGAGCGGCGTATAGCTTTTCGCGGTTCCGGGGGCGAAAAAAGGAAATTATCTTCTTTTTATATATTATACTGATGCTGATGCCATATCAGGTCAGTCTTGTACCGAACTTTCTCGTCAGTAAATGGCTGGGGATCTTAAATACCAGAGCGGCGATCATACTGCCGGGTATTTTCTCGACATTCAGTGTGTTTCTGCTGACAAAGTATATGAGACGTATTCCAAAATCGCTGATCGAGGCTGCTGAGCTGGATGGTGCTTCAGAGTGGCAGATTTTCACCAAAGTCTGCATCCCGCTTTGCAAAAGCGCGATCGCGAGTACGGCGATCCTGGTATTCATTGATTACTGGAATATGGTTGAACAGCCGCTTATCCTGCTGTCTGACAGTGATAAATACCCATTGTCGATTTTCCTGTCAGAGATCAATAAGGGAGAAGTCGGACTGGCGTTTGCGGTTGCGGTTATTTATATGGTACCAACCATACTGATCTATCTGTATGGGGAAGAATACCTCATCGAAGGAATTTCCTACTCCGGTGGAGTCAAGGGATAGAAAGGATAAGAAAGTGAACGAAAAAAAACAGACCAACAAAAAAGATAGAATTAAAAATATTGCGATCGTCTTTCTGGTGATCATGCTGCTTTTGACGTTTTTCTCCAATACGATCATGAATTATTCCCTGCCTGAGGTTTCTGCGACGTATGCACAGAACGGAAGTGTAACAGCAAAGGTCAGAGGAATGGGAACAGTAGAGACAGCAGAAGATTATGATGTCAAAGTAACGGAAAATCATGTGGTCGGCAGTGTCAAGATCAAGGTGGGTGATGAGGTTTCGGCAGATCAGCTGTTGTTTGAGCTGGACGGAACAGGTACAACGGATGAGACCGCGCTCAAGGAAGCGCAGGATACGCTGGATAGTCTGGAACTTGATTACAGCAAGGCACTTCTTGCCGCAGCTCCGAATTATGCACTTGACAATCTGGAGATCAAATCCGCAAGGGAAGAGCTCAGTGATGCTGTTGCCAACCAGACTAAGGCAGCAGCCAGAGCATCTTTAGTAGAACAGCAGGCAGCAGCGCAGAAAAAGGTCAATGATCTGCAGGCTGATGTTGACTATATTCAGGCGCAGATCGATTCCTCCGTATCCGGAAACAGTGTGAGCAAATATAATAAGAAATTAAAAGAGAAAAAGAAAGCACTGGCAGAGGCAAATGCCACGCTGGCACAGATCACTTCCAATCTGGAAAGTACACCAACCGTGGATGATGCCAATGCAGCAGTTCGCGAAAAACAGAAGGCACTGGATACTTTAATCCTGACGCTTGCAAACAAGCAGACGGATGACAAGGTAACACAGGGACAGGCAGCACTTGATCTGAAGGCTTCCAAGAAAAAGGTAGATGACCAGAGAGAAGTGGTCGAAAAGCTGAAAAACGGTGGACAGGAAACAGAGATCAAGGCGAAAAATGCAGGTGTTGTAAAAGCTGTCAACTGTATCGCAGGTGATACAGTAACACCGGACAGCGCACTTGCATCTATTGCAGTAACAGGAAACGGATACAGTGTCAGCTTTTCCGTGACAAAAGAGCAGGCAAAGCTTGTCAAGGCGGGACAGGAAGCAGAGATTCAGAATATCTGGGGAACAGATATGAAAGCAACGCTGGATTCTATCAAGGCTGATATAGAAAATCCCGATAAAAATAAAATACTGACATTCAAGATCACGGGAGAGGATGTAACTGTCGGACAGTCATTAAGTCTTTCTGTTGGTGAAAAGAGTTCACAATATGATGTAACAGTACCAAACAGTGCGATCCGTGAAGATAATAACGGAAAATTTGTACTGGTTGTCAATGTAAAGAGCAGTCCGCTCGGTAACCGTTATGTATTATCCAGAGCAGATGTAGAGGTTCTGGCAAGTGATGATACGAATTCTGCTGTCAGCGGAGGGTTATTCGGATATGAATATGTCGTAACAAACTCTACAAAACCATTAGAGGCCGGTATGAAGGTACGTCTGGCAGATCAATAGGAGGAACCGGATATGAAAGTATTAATCTGGTGCAGAGATCATATCAGATTTCTGGTATGTCTCCTGTTTTGTCTGCTGATGGCAGTTGTTTTGACAATTGCGGGGAATACACTGGTCGGAAAGCAGTATTCCCAGCAGGAGGCAGAGCGATGGGCGGCAAATGATATCAGGTACCATCAGGTCAGTGCGTTTATGCAAAGTGACAGTCAGATCACAAAGGATATGATCTCGGAGGTACGGAGCACACTGCAGTCAAAGCTGACAGATGCTTCTATTACGGAAGAAGCTGTTTCCGGAAGGCTTTGGATCGATGCTTATGCAGCCATGCATGACGGCTCCATCGGTAAGCTGACAGATATAGGAAGTGCTTCCGTGGATAGTGTGCAGATCATAGGTGTCGGTGGTGATTTCTTTCAGTTTCATCCGCTTAATATGATCTCGGGAAGCGTTTTCTCTGAAAATGATATTTCAAAGGACAGGGTTGTGCTGGATGAGAATACAGCATGGACATTGTTTGGCGCATATGATATAGCCGGAAAAACAGTAACCATCGAAGGCAGACAGTTTGTGATTGCAGGTGTTTATAAGCCGTCGGATAATAAATATGAAAAGTATGCAAGAGGAGATCAGTCCTACTTATTTATGGACTATGATACCTTCCAGACGCTTTTTGAAGGAACCGGTATAACAGCTTATGAGGCAGTTCTGCCGAATCCTGTAAAGGGATTTGCATTAACTGCATTAAAGACAGCGTTTGGCGAGGATGAAGAGACAACACTTTCTGATTCGTCAGTTAGTTTTTCTGATAAAGAGTATGTTGATAATACAGATCGTTTCTCCAATCTGCAATTATATAAGAAGATCTGGAATCTGCCAAAGCTGATGATGCGGGGGAATGCAGTTGCATATCCATATTGGGAGAATGCTGTGCGCAGCATTGAAATGAAGGCAGCATTTCTTCTTATATTGCGGACACTGTTACTTGCGTTTCCTGTAATTTCACTTGCTATATGGCTTGTAATAACCATAAAAAGGGAATATCATAAGTGGAAAGCATTTGTCAAAGGCGCGATTGAAAATGCAATCGACAGACAATATGCAAAAGCAGCGGCAAAGCGCGCAGAAAAAGAAGGCGTGGATCGGGCACAGATCATGATAGATGCACTTTCGGATGAAAAAGAAAAGATTGCGGATCCTGTACAGTTAGAAAATCTTCCGGAGAATGAAAAACCGGAAGAACCTGCCTTGTCGGAAGAAGAACTGATGGAGAAGATCGTCCGGGAAGCAAAGATTTCCTGGGAGAAGAGAAAAGAGCGGGAAGAGCTTATGGAAATTCGTCGGAAAGAGCAGATCGAAGCAAGAAGAAAAGCGCGCGAAGCTGAGGAAGAGCAGGAAAGTAAAGATGAAATTTAAGGCAGTGAATGAGTTGGAGCATTTCAGTTTCAGAGATGCGCAGATTCAAAAAGCAGAATGGACAGGAGATGCCCTCCGGTTTGAACTGGAGGCTGTGATCGTAAAAGCCGATAATTCCCAGAATGGTAATTATACGGACAGCTATGCGGGAACAACGCAGATGGAACTGAAAAATGCCGAAGTCCAAAAAGCTGTAAGGGAAGGATATAAGTATTATGATGCCAATGATGTATTGCGGGAAGAAAAGCCGGATGAACCGCTTTCCGAGGAGGAGCTTGCAGCGCTTCTAAAGGGAAGTAAGGGCTATTATCTGTTTGATGTTGTGAAGGTAGAAGATACTTATAATACAACAAACCGTTTTTTATATCTGGTCGGGATTGATGCGGACGAGGAGACATCCTACTGGTTACAGATCGCATTTGACAGCTCTGAGCTTTGCTGGGATAAATACATGAACCGTGTACAGAACGGATAAGTGACATGAAGAAAAAAGATAAAAAGCTGCTTTTGGCATTCCTGCTTTTGTTTGGACTGCTCCTTGTTCTGGCTGTACTTTCGGTCTGGGGCAGACATAGAAAGATATTTGACTATGGAGCACACCTGGATGAGACGGTATTTTCAGTAGATGAAGTGCACGTAACGCTTCGTGAGTTTGGATATTATATCTATGAAGTGGAGGATTATGTAAATCAACAGGCAAAAGCCTATGATTCCGCGAATCCGCAAAGCTACTGGAATGTACATTTTTCAGCAGGGAAAAAGAGCAGATTTTTAAAAAATATGGCAAAGGATACAGCGGTTAATACATGTCTTGCCGAGATCATTTATGCAGATATGGCAGAGAAGGATGGGTATGAACTGACTGTAGAGGAGAAGGATGCAGCAACGGAGCAGGCTGCAAAGCTGCTGGACGAAATGACGAAAGCGCAGATCGAAAAGACAGGTCTGACGCAGGAACTTGTGCAGAAAATTGAGCTGCGGAAGGCACTTGCTGCCAGATATGCAGAGGATTATGTGCAAAAAGTTGATCTGCAGGGTTATGAAGGAAATCCTTTGGAACTGATCTCTGGAAACGGTGCATACTTCCAGGATGAAATCTTGCCAAAATATCATGTCGTATTTGTCAAAAAACTACTAAATCAATTGTATTTTGGCAAAATTACTGTAAATATGGAAAAATAGAGCTTAAAAAAGACTTAAAAATTTTAAAGATTTTCTCAAAAAAAGACTGTACAAAA
>OHNA01000105.1_pt1 | contig 38779 bp, 36 predicted proteins | sample 1569481 | NCBI WGS metagenome assembly OHNA01 (sample SAMEA3879542, study PRJEB24766) | human gut metagenome | biome: human-associated habitat; feature: feces | place: USA | collected 1985/1987 | reverse complement strand
GTAATAAAATTACAACCTTTTATTATTCGAAGAGTAATATTTCGTCTGTAAGCATACCCGATATACGGCCTGAAACTATCTGATTTTCAAGGTTTTCGGCAGTTTCCTTAGCGACCTTGACATATTCCTTAGTATATCCGACAAAGTATTCTTTATCACCAATTACGGCCTTTTCCTCAAAAAGCACCTCCTCATTCTTTCCGATATAGAATTTCCTGAACTCCTTAGACATGTCATGACCGAGTGCTATGAGCTTTTCGCTTCGTGCCGCCTTAATCTGCTCATCTATCTGGTCAGGCATTACTGCTGCGCGGGTGCCTTTTCGCTTTGAGTACTTAAAGATATGCATCTCATAAAAATGTATATGCTCAAGATATGCCTTAGTCTGTTCAAACTCCTCCTCTGTCTCACCAGGAAATCCCACAATCACATCGGTTGTGATGGCCGGATGAACAAAATATTTACGCAAAAGCTCACAGCCTCTCTCGTACTCTTTAGTGGTGTATTTTCTGTTCATCCTCTTAAGTGTTGCATCGCAGCCGCTCTGAAGCGACAGATGGAAATGAGGACAGATTTTATCAAGCTTTGAAAGCTCGCTCGCAAAGTGCTCTGTCACAATCTTAGGCTCAAGTGACCCAAGCCTGATGCGCTCTATGCCCTTTACTGCGTTCACCGCCTGTATCAGTTCAAGAAGGCCTGTAGCTTCCTCAAAATCCACACCGTATGAGCTTAGATGGATACCTGTCAGCACAACCTCCTTGAAGCCGTTTGCCGCGAGCCTTTCAACCTCTGCTATTACATTTTCAAACCTACGGCTTCTGACACGTCCTCTGGCATACGGAATGATACAATAGCTGCAAAACTGATTACAGCCGTCCTGCACCTTGATGAAGGCTCTCGTGTGCTCCTTTGTCTGGTCTATAAAGAGCTCCTCAAAATCATGCTTTCCATCATTTATATCGTCCACGGTATCGTTTACACTGTCCATAGAGTATTCCTCAAGCAGCCTTACAAGGTCATGCTTTCTGTCATTTCCGATGACTATGTCCACCGATAAGTCGTTTAATACCTCTTTTTCACTTGTCTGCACATAGCAGCCGGCTGCCACAACTATTGAGTCCGGATTATTTTTCTTTGCCTTGTGAAGCATCTGTCTGGATTTTCTGTCAGCCATGTTGGTGACTGAGCATGTATTTATGACATACACATCAGCTTTTTGTGTGAATGGAACTATCTCATAGCCCGCCTCCTCAAGCAGATGCTGCATAGCCTCTGTCTCATATGCATTTACTTTACATCCTAAATTATGTAAGGCTGCTTTTTTCATTTTATTTTTTTACTCCTATTTAATTGACTTTTCCTTAAAAAACTATTACTATCTATATGACAGTAGTTATTTAAGGAGGTTTTCAATATGAAAACAGTACAGATTTCATTAAATTCCATTGGGAAAGTAAAATCATTCGTTAACGCTATTACTCAGTTTGATTTCGATTTTGATTTAATATCGGGCAGATATGTCATTGATGCTAAATCAATTATGGGTATCTTCAGCTTAGACCTTTCTAAGCCAATAGAGCTCGCTATACATACAGAAACCGGACTTGACGAGATTATGGAAGTATTAAAGCCATATATCATCGACGAAGCCAAGTAATACAGACACAATGATTTGATTAATTAGGACCTGAAGCTCAGGTCCTTTTTATTTTGCTCTAAGGTGGCACTGATTACTCAGCATCCACCATAATCACTTCTGTAGTATCTATAGCTGTCTTCATAAGCTCATCTATCACATCGTTAAGTCTTTCCTCAGACTTCTTAATCCTGTTTATATTCGGCTTTGTAACAGGATGCTTTGCTACGAAAATAGTACAGCAGTCCTCATACGGAAGAATTGATGTCTCATAGGTATCAATTTTGTTTGATATATCAATGATATCATTCTTGTCCATGGCAATGAGCGGTCTGTATACAGGCATATGGCACACCTCGTTTGTTGCAGCAAGTGACTGCATTGTCTGGCTTGCAACCTGTCCGATACTCTCACCTGTGATAAGACCTAAGCATTTATCCTCATCGGCAAAGTGCTCTGCTATCTTCATCATGTATCTGCGCATGATGATGGTCAGCTCATCATGAGGACATTTCTCATATATGGCAAGCTGTATATCGGTAAAATTGACAACATGCAGCTTTATCCTGCCCGAATATCTGGCAACCTTCTTTGCCAGGTCTACAACCTTCTGCTTTGCTCTCTCACTCGTATATGGCGGTGCATGGAAATATGTGGCATTGATTACCACGCCTCGCTTTGCAATCATGTATCCTGCAACCGGGCTGTCGATTCCACCTGAGAGCAGAAGCATTGCCTTTCCTGCTGTGCCAAGCGGCATACCGCCCGGTCCCGGAATCTCCTCTGAATAAATATTTATCATAGGTCTGATCTCTATATTGATCATAACCTGTGGATTATGTACATCTACCCTTGTCTCAGGAAATGCCTCCAGCACCTTTTCACCGACTGCGGCATTTATCTCCATGGAGGTCATCGGATAGTTCTTTCTGGCACGTCTCGCATTTACCTTGAAGGTAAAGCTCTTATCCTTGTATACATGGTTGATATGCTCGATAACTGCTTCACAGAGCTTGTCAAAGCCCTCATCCTCATGCAGCTCGACCGGACAGATACCCACGATACCAAAAATTCTTGACAATGTGGCAACTGTCTCGTCATAATCATAGTCTCCGTCTGTCTCCACGTACACACGTCCGCTTTCCTTTCTTACCTCAAAGCTTCCATCCACATTGCGAAGCTGATATTTGATATTCTTAACGAGCGCGTCTTCAAAAATGTATCTGTTTTTGCCCTTTATCGCAATCTCAGCATACTTGATCAAAAATGTCTTGTACATGTAACTCTCCTGTTCTGGTTTTATTTATTGGTTTTATTTATTATTTATTATTATTAATTACTTAATATTTCATTGTATGCGTAACTTTTTAGTTTCTTCATGGTTACCGGCTATGCTAATACCTGCGATCTCTTTGCAGCTCATTAGCGCCTTGTATATCTTCGCAGCATTGGTATCACCTCTGCCATCACTGATACAGCGTAATCAATTTCCTCCTGTGTGGTATTCACGCAAAAGCTGAATCTGATTGTGGAATCCAAAAGAGACGGCTTAAGCCCTATGCTCTTTAGTGTTGAACTGATTGCCGGTTTATTTGATGAACAGGCACTTCCTGCAGACACATATATCTGCCTGTCCTCAAGAGTATGAAGCATAACCTCCGCTCTCACACCATCTACGCTCACGCTTACCACATGAGGTGCATTTGTATGGTCCGTGCGTCCATTTACAGATACTCCGTCAATACGCTGCACTGACTCTATAAAATGATCCCTAAGCTCATACATATGTGCTATTTTTTTATCAAAATCCGTGTAAATTTCCTCTGCTGCCACTCCAAGACCTGCATATGCAGGAACATTTTCCGTACCTGAGCGCATGCCCTTCTGCTGGCCGCCTCCGTATATAATCGGCTTGATTTTAGTCTTGTCCTTTATATATAAAAATCCGCTGCCCTTTGGTCCGTGAATCTTGTGTCCACTGACTGAAAGCATGTCTATATTCATGCGCTTTGGTCTGATTTCAAGCTTGCCGTAGGACTGAATGGCATCCACATGAAAAAGTGCGGCAGGATTTTTCTCTTTTATAGCTGCTCCCGCCTCCTCAATCGGCATGACTGCACCAATCTCATTGTTTACATGCATAAGCGATACAAGAATTGTATCCTCCCTTACGGCATTTTTCAGCTCTTCAACACTTATCACACCGTCATGGTTTACAGGCAGATATGTTATTTCAAAGCCCTGCTCCTCCAGAAACTGCATCACAGACAAAACCGATGCGTGCTCTACAGAAGATGTGATGATATGCCTTCCTGCACGCTTATTGGCCATTACAGCACCTATTATTGCAGTATTATTCGACTCTGTGCCGCCGGATGTAAATAGTATCTCCTTATCCTGCACCCTGAGTGTCTTTGCAATCTTTTTCTTAGCATCATTAATATAATTTTCTGCCTCAACGCCCTTCATATGAAGTGATGAAGGATTACCGTAATCCTCTGTAAGCAGCTTATAAACCATATCTGCCGCTGCTTTTGAGCATCTGGTTGTGGCAGAATTATCCAAATATGCTTCCATTTTTACTCCTAACTTCTACTTCTTAACTGTTAAGTATCTCTACTGTCTATACATCCAAATTGTATACAAGCATGGCAAGTGCAGCAAGTCCTGCTGTCTCCGTGCGTAAAATCCTGCGTCCCAAGCTTATTCTGTGCATTGTGGCATGCTCATCCACAAGTGCTATCTCCTCCGGTGCAAAGCCGCCCTCAGGACCCACGACAACACCGATAGTCTGACCAGCCTTAAGCTGCCCCATTATCTCTCTTGTCGCATCCATGCCACGCTCATTCTCATATGGCACCAGCGTGATGTCAAGCTCTGAAGCGATTTTCAAAGCTTCCTTGTATGTAACCGGCTGATTCACTGTGGGGATCACAGTGCGCTTTGACTGCTTTGCTGCGCTCTCAGCGATAGCCTGCCATCTCTGCAGCTTTTTTGCTGCCTTTTTGTCATCCAGCTTTACCACACAGTTTTTCATGGCAACCGGTACTATCTCAGATACACCAAGCTCCACAGCCTTTTGAATAATAAGCTCCATCTTATCGCCCTTTGGCAGCCCCTGATACAGCACGATGTGATTGTCAAGCTCTGTGCCTGTCTCATCTGCACTGTCAATAGCTGCGATGACCTCATCATCCAGAATCGACGATATGTGACAGAAATATGCCTGTCCGGATTTTGAGCTTACTCTTATTTTTTCTCCGTTTTTCATGCGCAGTACATTCTTTATGTGATTTACGTCACCTCCGGTGATTGAGATGCTGTCAGAATGAACCTGCTCTTCCTCTACAAAAAACTGATACATAATCCACCAAACTATTTAGTCAGCTTCTGCGCAGTGATATTGACCCATTCACCCTGATGATTGATTTCTATCACCTTAAGCCCCGCTGCTTCGATAGCCTCTTTAACTTCATTTTCCTTGAAATCTATGATACCAGATGTGATAAAATATCCGCCTTCCTTTAACCTGTCAGGAATAACAGGTGCCATAGGAATGATGACATCAGCAAGGATATTTGCAACAACGATATCATATTTTTCTGTACCGACCTTCTTTTGAAGCTCTGTATCATCTATGAGATTGCCGACATAAAACGTGCCAAGCTTCTCATCCAGATGATTGACCTGCATATTGTCACGCGTAGAAATCATGCAGTCAGCATCAAGGTCAGTACCTACAACCTCCTTTGCACCAAGCTTTAAAGCTACAATTGAAAGGATTCCGCTTCCACAGCCCACATCAAGCACTGTAGGTGCTTCCTTTGCGCCCTCAATATACTTGATAAGCTGCTTGATACAAAGCTGTGTTGTCTCGTGCTTTCCTGTACCAAAGGAGATTCCCGGATCAATTTCTATCATAAATTTATCCGCATCCTCAGGCTTTACCTCTTCCCATGTAGGCTTAATCAATATATCACCGATTGTAAATGATGAAAAATACTTCTTCCAGTTATTAATCCAGTCGAGATCCTCTGTCTCAGATGACGAAATTACACCGCTTCCCACATCAACAGTATCTCTTAAATCCTCAAGTCCAAGCTTTACCTTTCTAAGCATATCTGACTGATCACTGCCATCATCCTCAATATAAAAGCTGACATGGCTTATGCCCTCATCCGGAGGCAGCTCCGGCAGAAAATCAATAAACATATCCGCCTGGTCCTCTTTGGTCAGGGGAATATTGTCCTCAATCTCGATTCCCTCGATACCAAGCTCCATAAGCATGCTGCTCATGAAATCCTCAGCCGCGGTTGTTGTCTCAATCGTGTATTTCTTCCACTTCATATAAAAATCCTCTCTTAATAAAATAGATACATAGTATAAATACAGTTTTATTTCAAAACATTTCCGTACATTTTACAAGGCAGTCATACGACTGCCTCCACAACTTATCTCATATAATACCATAAAAATGTGCTGTATAAAAGCCCCATTTTTTTATACGTAAAATTAGCCTAAAAAATGCCCCGCCACACATGGCGGGACATATATTATAGGACATCTATTACAGATCATCTATTTACAGATCGTCCAAAGACTCCTTGAGCTTATCCATAAATCCTTTTTTCTTTTTAGAATCAGTAGAAGCTCCGCCCTCCTTGGTCAGAGAGCCACCTGAAAGCTCATCAAACTTCTTAAGAGCCTCCTTAGCTTCCTTAGACAGACCTGTAGGCGTATTGACAACAAGTGTGACATAATGGTCACCTCTTATTGCTTTATTTCTTGTTGAAGGAACACCCTTGCCCTTTAAGCGGATACGTGTACCTGTCTGTGTACCCGGTGCAACTGTGTATATAATATCTCCATCAACAGTCTTGATTCTTATATCTCCACCTAAGGCTGCAATAGCATACGAGATGGATGCCTTTGAAAAGATATTAACATCCTGACGCTCAAAATCCCTGCTGCCTGAAACAATAACTTCAACAAGAAGATCTCCACGCGGTCCGCCATTTATGCCCGGCTCGCCGTATTCACGTATTCTGACACACTGTCCATTATCTATACCGGCTGGAATCTCAACAGTCTTTCTGACCTTCTTGGTATTGTAGCCTGTACCGTGACATGTAGGACACTTATCCTTTACTACCTTACCCGAACCACCGCAGGATGGACATGTTGTGACATTCTGCACTACTCCAAACAGAGACTGACTCTGTCTGACAACCTTACCTGTACCATTACACTGAGTACATGTCTCAGGAGATGTGCCCGGCTTAGCTCCGTTGCCGCCACATGTAGAGCATGTCTCCTTATAGTTGAACTCAAGCTCCTTTGTGCAGCCAAATATAGCTTCCTCAAAAGAAATTCTTACACTGAGACGGACATTTGCACCCTGTGCAGGACCATTTCTTCTGCCACTGCTTCTTCCACCTCCGAAGAAATCTCCGAAAATGTCACCAAAAATATCCCCCATATCCATGCCAGAGAAATCAAAGCCACCGGCTCCGCCGCCTGTGCCATCAAATGCTGCATGACCAAACTGATCATACTGACGTCTCTTATCCGGATCAGACAATACGGCATAGGCCTCCTGAGCCTCCTTAAACTTCTCCTCACACTCTTTATCACCCGGATGAATGTCAGGATGATATTTCTTTGCCTGCTGTCTGAAGGCTTTTTTAATCTCTGCATCTGTAGCGGTCTTAGATACTCCTAATACCTCATAATAATCTCTTTTTTCTGCCATAATTGAAAATTCCTTTTATTATACAACTAATTCGCAAGGCCGGCCAAGCGGCCAACCTTGCGAGTAATTTTACTTACGCAGCCATCATGATGCTTTGATTGATAACCCGAATTACAGGTCATTAATCCTCATATCATTATGGCAGCATCTGTTTAATTATACTTCCTTGAAATCTGCGTCGATGACATCATCATCTGCACCGTTTGAAGCGCCTGCATTCATATCAGGTCCTGCTCCTGCTGCTCCTGCATTCATGTCAGGTCCTGCTCCTGCTGCTCCCTGCGCTGCCTGAGCCTGCTCATACATCTTTGCAAATACCTTCTGAGCACTCTGTGTGAGCTTCTCCTGTGCTGCCTTAAGCTCTGCAACATCAGCCTCTGTCATAGCCTCAGCCTCTTTATGTGCATCAAGGAATGACTTAACTGCTGCGATATCAGCCTCAACTGCTGACTTATCAGCGGCATCAACAGAATCTCCAACCTGCTTTAATGCATCCTCTGTCTGGAATACAAAGCTCTCAGCATCATTTCTTGCATCGATTGCTTCTTTTCTCTTCTTATCCTGTGCCTCAAACTCAGCAGCCTCTTTAACAGCCTTATCAATCTCATCATCAGACATATTAGATCCTGCTGTGATTGTGATGTGCTGCTCTTTTCCTGTTCCAAGATCCTTTGCAGACACATTTACGATACCATTTGCATCGATATCGAATGTAACCTCAATCTGTGGAACTCCACGACGTGCTGGTGGGATACCATCAAGTCTGAACTGTCCGAGTGATTTATTATCGCGGGCGAACTGTCTCTCACCCTGTACTACGTTGATATCAACGGCTGTCTGGTTATCAGCGGCTGTAGAGAATATCTGGCTCTTTCTTGTAGGAATAGTTGTATTTCTCTCGATAAGTCTTGTAGCAACACCACCCATTGTCTCGATTGAAAGAGAAAGTGGAGTAACATCAAGAAGAAGTACTTCGCCGGCACCGGCATCTCCTGCAAGCTTACCGCCCTGGATAGAAGCACCGATTGCTACGCACTCATCAGGGTTAAGAGACTTGCTTGGCTCTTTTCCTGTCATCTGCTTTACCTTGTCCTGTACGGCCGGAATACGTGTAGAACCACCTACAAGTAATACCTGTCCAAGGTCTGCATTTGTAACGCCTGCATCCTTCATAGCGTTCTGTACTGGGATTGCTGTTCTCTCTACGAGGTCATGTGTCAGCTCATCGAATTTAGCTCTTGTAAGAGTCATATCGAAATGCTTTGGTCCCTCTGCTGTAGCTGTGATGAATGGAAGGTTGATGTTTGTAGTAGTAGCTGAAGACAGCTCCTTCTTTGCCTTCTCAGCAGCTTCCTTTAATCTCTGGAGTGCCATCTTGTCTGTAGAAAGATCAACGCCCTCTGCCTTCTTGAACTCGTCAATCATCCACTGTGTTACCTTGTTATCGAAATCATCACCACCAAGGTGTGTATCACCGTTTGTAGATAATACTTCGATGACTCCGTCACCAATCTCGATGATAGATACATCAAATGTACCACCACCAAGGTCATAAACCATAATCTTCTGCTCTTTCTCATTGTCAAGACCATAAGCAAGTGCTGCTGCTGTAGGCTCGTTGATGATACGCTTTACATCAAGACCTGCAATCTTACCGGCATCCTTTGTAGCCTGACGCTGAGCATCGTTGAAGTAAGCAGGTACTGTGATAACTGCCTCTGTAACCTTCTCACCGAGGTATCCCTCTGCATCAGCCTTTAACTTCTGAAGTACCATAGCTGAAATCTGCTGTGGGCTGTAGCTCTTATCATCAATCTGTACCTTGTAATCTGTACCCATATGTCTCTTGATAGAAGAAATTGTCTTCTCAGCATTTGTAACTGCCTGACGCTTTGCAGGCTCACCGATAAGTCTCTCTCCTGTCTTTGTGAAAGCAACTACTGAAGGAGTGGTTCTTGCGCCCTCCTGGTTTGCTATAACTGTAGGTTTTCCGCCTTCCATAACTGCTACGCAGCTGTTTGTTGTTCCTAAATCAATACCAATGATTTTGCCCATTTTATTTTCCTCCTATTAAATATAGTGTTTTTACATGTTTAATATATTTGTAACCATCCGTTGTCTCACATGAATCCATTAAATGCTGTCTGCATTCATATAAATCTGATTCACTGTCATGCCGGATAGATGTACACATCATTACTGTACTACCGATACCATGCTGTGGCGTACCACTGAATCCTTGTACATATAGCCCTTCTGAAGCTCCTGTGCTACGGTGCCTGACTCAAGCTCATCATTTTCAACCTGCATCACTGCATTGTGGAAATCAGGATCAAACTCCTGTCCTACGCACTCTATTGGCTTTACCCCTGCAGCATCAAGCTCTGTGAGCATCTGCTTGTAGACCTTATCCATACCTGTGATAAAAGGATCATCCTTCTTATCATCCGGTACTGCTGCAAGACCTCTCTCGAAATTGTCGATTACAGGAAGGATTTTCTCAACTATTGTCTTTGCTCCCATGTCAAACATCTGGGATTTTTCCTTCTCACTTCTCTTGCGGAAGTTCTCGAACTCTGCCATCTGTCTTTTCAGACGGTCGTTAAGCTCTTCTATCTGCTCGTCCTTCTTGTCTTTTTTCTTTTTCTTGAAGAGACCTTTCTTTTCATCTGACTTATCATCTGCTTTTGCATCTGCATCAGCTAAAGCATCATCATCTGATTCAGTTTCATTAATATCTGTATCTTTTGCTTCTTCGGCTGCCTGAGTGCTTTCCTCATCAGCTCCTTCAATCTCTATCTCTTCTGCTTTGCTTTCTGCAGTCTCATTGTCGATTGTTTCTTTTTTAATATCCTCTGGCATTTTTGACCACCTTCCTATGTTTCATCCTCAGACTTCTTATAAATTCCATCTAACTGGGATTTAAGAGTCTTTAGATTATCCATTACTTTTTCATAATCCATGCGCTTTGGTCCGACAATTCCTATCGTGCCCTTTACGCCCTCACCCAGATCATATGTCGCAGTGACAACACTGCAGTCCTTCATGGTCTGGATTGGAGATTCATTTCCTATATAAACCTGAATGCCTGTTCCATTGTCCTTCTTCTCGGAATCGGATAGGGATTCAGTAACAAGGCTTGCTAGCTCTTCCTTTTCCTCAAATGCTGACAAAAGCGTCGCTGCATTATTGGAATCCGAAAGCTCAGGATACTTCAGAATATTTGTCGCTCCGCTGGTGTAAATCTTAAGATCCTCACTCTCAGCGAAAGTCTGTGCCAATGCATCAATCACATCAGAGACAATTCCTGAATGAATACCGGCTCTCTCCTTTATGCTTGCAATGTTTCCAAGATTAATCTCGTTCATTGCGAGTCCGTTTAATGAGGTGTTAAGCAGAATGTTGAGCTTAAGTATCGTCTCATTGTCAAGCGGCTCATATAAATCAAGCATCTTGTTTCTGACCATATTATTGTTCATAACAATTACTGCAAGCAGGTGCTGGTCGTCAACCTGTGAAAGCTGGATGAATTTCACCTTGTTGTGATTGACATCCGGTGCAGAAACAAGTGTGGCATAATTGGTATTGTTTGCAAGTACCTTTGCCGCCTGCTTTAACACCTGCTCCATCTTCTCGGTATTTTCAATGACCAGCTCCTTCATATCAGAAAGCTCTTTTTCCTTCTTATCATTGGTCTCTATAAGATGGTCTACATATAATCTGTAGCCCTTATCCGAAGGAATTCTTCCTGCTGAGGTATGTGGCTGTACTATATAGCCCATCTCCTCTAAGTCGCTCATCTCATTTCTGATTGTTGCCGAGCTCAGATTAAGATCTGTATATTTTGAAATTGTACGTGAGCCAACCGGCTCTCCTGTGGCGAGATAATTGCGGATGATTGCATCCAGTATGGTAAGCTGTCTCTCGCTCAATTCTAGTTCTTTGTTTTCATTTTCCATTGGTCACACGCTCCATCTGAAGTATGCTTTTAATTTGTTAGCACTCTGTATTTTGGAGTGCTAATTTTTTATCTGTACATAACATACCACCACCTATTAGCAATGTCAACCCTCGAGTGCTAATTTTTTCAATAAAATTTTTGAAACCCTTGATTTTACTGGGGTTTCAGGCTTTATTAATTTTCTATTAAATTGATTTTGGCGGTATTTACACCACTTTTACACCATTTTTTCAAGTTTTTCTATTTCCGCCTTTGCGTCATACCTATTATTTAGGTGATTATATATATATAAAGTAATATCACTTTTGGCATGTCCCATAATATATTGTGCTGCTTTAATGTTCACGCCCGACCTTGCCATATTAGTGCATCCAGTATGCCTCATAACATGAGAAGAGAATTGATGAATAAGAACTGGCTCTCTATTCTCTTCGGATGCTTTTTTCAGTTCATACTCGTTATAATACTTAACTACATTCAGCGCCATTAGTTCCATCATTGGCGCCACAATTATTTTTAGTGCCATTGGCGTTAATTATGGCGTTATTAGTATCAACCTGACCTCGATAAATATTGATACGCAAATCAACTTCGCCACCAATAAACTCCGGCTCCCGCAATCCGGCAGCTTTTACTGCCATATTTTTACTTGATTGATGAAGAAATTGAGCTCAGTGCTTTGCTTAAAGCATCTTCATCAGCCTGCTTTCTTCTCTCACTTTCCAACATACCGAGTATCTGATAAATGCATTCTTTCACAACAGGAAAATACTTTCGGCATTCTTCTTCGCTTAACTCATGAATACCCTTGCTCAAGATTCCATAAATAGTTGTATTTTTGACCAGTATATCTGGAAGATATCCTTCCAACATCTTAATTCTTTCAGCAACTCTCGCCTGTTCAAACATCTCGTTATCAATCACATCAGCCGCAGCTTCTTTTGCTTTGTAAACAAGTCTTTCAAGAATTCGTCTCAAATAAACATATGAACCAGCACCAACACCATTTGCAAAAAGTCCTATTGCGGTTCCAAGTTCCTTACGATCTTCCTTAGAAATCACATGTTTATAAGCATCCAATTCTGGAAACGTCATATCTGCAACAGACGGATACTGCCCAATTTTCATCATATAATTATCTGTTGTCAGGACAATATAATCAAGATGATGTTCCTCATTCATGCTGCAAACAAATTGAAATACCAAAATCCTTGACACTTCTTCAATTTGTGATTCTTTCCACTTCCATACCGTATTTTGTTCTTCTATGTGTCCTCCAACCGTCGGTGTATTTTTAAGAATATACAACTGCTGAATTCTCCAAACTTCTTCTGAAAGTTTTTTTGAATAGCATTTATTATCCTTATCTTGAAAATATATATAAGGCTTCATTGTAAAAACACGCTCTTCTTTACATTCTTTGCAATAAGCACTTATTCGGACTTTTCCATCAAGTAAAAGAATTAACTCTTCAATATTATCTTCATCTATTTTCATGAACTCATAAAGTCCAGCCGTTTGCAAAAAATTTGCAAATACATTATCTTTATTGGAAACTATATTTGATGGTATTGAATCAAAAATATTATGTCTCACTTTATTTTCTCCTTTACTACCGCTTTTTCAGGCACTTTCTCCTCATATTCCTGTTTCAATTCCTCTGCCAAATACGCATCGCTCATGCAGTGCATATCAGAAACACCATCACGGATCAGCTGATAGACCTGGGAATGATAAAAGAAATCCAATGCCACATCCAGTGAAAGTCCCTGCTGTTTAGCAAAACATTCGATAACACGGCTATATTTTTTCTGAAGCAAAATCGGATTTGCTGTCATAGTGTTTCACTCCCTTCAAAATGCAACAGAGACAGTGCTTTCTCTGTGCGGAAACATATTTGCAGGTTCGGCTTTTCATAACGCAGGCGGTTGATAGCTTCCGTTTTATCAATCAGTCCGTCAAAGAACAGCTCCACGGTATTAAACACCTTATCGTTGGCAACACCACCTACAACAAAGTCATAATCCGTCGAATCTTTTCCGCTGCGACAGTTCAGAATGAAATCCAGCCACTCTTCGGAATAAGAATCGAATTTCAGCGTTTTCAGTTCAGCTTCCCGCCTTTCATCATATTCATACCTGGAGATAATACCATCTTTCCCACGGCGTTTGAACTTACCACACCACTTCGCCGCCTGTTCATACAACGGCGTGACATAGAAGCCACGCCCGAAGTCTACATTGGGGCGGGAATGAACCAAATCCGGCTTTGCAATTTCTAAGAAAGAACCATGATAGAGAATCATACTTCCACACCCCTTTCTTTCATCACGTCAAGAAGGTCATCAACGATATATTCCCGACTCTGGGTATGCAGCACTTCATATTCCGGCACAATGTAACCGTTCAGAATATCGCTTTGTTCGGTAAATGCCTGATAAACACGTTCTGCATCCACGCCCAGCTTCGCCGCTACATTTTCAATGCAAAATACAGCAAACTCCAGCTCACTGGAATTTTTGATTTTTTCATCTGCCATAATCTACACCACCTCCTTCGAAATCACTGTTCTCGATTTGAACGCTTTTCTCCGTGATATGTAAAGGTTTCATAAGTTATGCCTTTTTCAGCTCTTTGTTCAGTAGTAATTCCGGTCTGATGATTTGAGCCTTCAGCAATTGAAAGTTGCGGAAGACCTCTCTGTAAGATAATCTGCATATAAAACATCTCCTTCCTGCCATATTTTTATGTTATGCAATAATCACCAGTCACTATCCCAGTCACTGCCACCGGAATCCCAGCTATCACCGGAATCCCAATCATAATCGCTGTCATAATCACTGCTCGAGCTGCCTGAGCTCTCATAATGGTCTTCATAATAGCCGCTATTTTCAAATTTGATAATCGAGCTGTCCCACACCAGATCTGAATAGTCAAAGCCATATAGAGATTTGTTATCCAAAACCTCCTGTGGAACAGCCGAGCGGCTGATTGCATTATAATCATAGCTGTCGTCATCGTATTCGAACCAGCTATAATGACTGTTTACATAGACTGTGTCATTATACTTAAAGTAATCTGTTTTGCAATAATTGTGTATGGGTGTAATGAGCACAAGTGCAATTAGAAGAACAGTAATAAAATAATGCATGGCATGGCGCATTGCACTGCCTTTTGGCTTTTTAAGCCATGCTGCGTACATTCCAAACGGCTTAAACCTTTTGTGATTTTCAATAAAGTCTGTCAGGAAAAATGCGCCTACAATACCGGCAATACCCGATATCAGCAAATCCCAGCCAATGCCCTTATACGTATCATTGAGTGCAAATCCAACTATAATCAGGGCAATGAACATAACAATGCCTATAACCATAGCAATAGATGGCTTAATGATATACTCATTTACATTTTTAGATGAAAATGTATCTGAAAACATCTTCTTCGTTTCCTGAGCAAAATCCTCATTCGTATGCTTCTGCTGATGCGCTTTTTGATTTAAAATCTCATCCTTTAATTTAAGATACAGCTCATTAACGGCATACGCCTCATCTGTACCCTGATATCGCACCGCACGAGTGCCGTCGGCCTTATTTTTGTAGACGATAAATTCATTTTCAGCCTGATAAATACCAAATGCCCTAGGCTGTCTGTAGTCGATTCCTATAAAAAATCGTGTGATTTCATATGGTGGAAGATGTCTGTCCTCGTACCATTTTGCAAGCTCTGCTATGGTCTTTGGTGTACCGTCTGCCGTCCTTTTTATTGAATTATTGCTGGCTCCACAATAAGGGCACTGCTCAACAGTCTCAGGTATCATGGAACCACAGTATTCACATTTAATCTCCAATTTAATTCCCTCTGACTTTCTAAAACCTAAATTTCCATAAATATACTATCAAATATACTCCCCAATGTCCATAATTCAGTTATTATTATTCCTAATCAAAATCTGTATGATTTTATCATAATTTTCCGGTCTGTGTGGAAACGTACAGTCTGTGCATACCTTGATTTTTTTGCCATTCTTCTCTATGTAGGTCTTACTTCCGGGACAGTTTGGCATACTATACATAGGACAATAACAAAACAGACAATTAAAGTCATCCGAAAGTCCCTTGTGGCACGGAAAATATTTGCAATCTGTGTTTTTAAAGTATTTATAAGAGTTTTCCATTTTTATTCCTTCTATATTCATATGCTTTTCTCACAAGGCTCTCTGCAAAATGCGGATTTGACGGATAATACAGGTGCGGAAACCCAAGCCAGTAATTATCATGGCTTATCACGCAGTCGTAGCTTCTGCCTGTGGCCGGCTTGGTCGCAATACAATCGGCTCCGTTATCGGTGCTGTCGTAATAATGAAATTCATGCGCCTTTATTTTTTCATTTGTCGGTAGAAAATTGCTATGCTTTTCCGTAAGCTCAATATATCCGAACCTGACAAGCTTTCCCTTAAAATGACACCCACCATCCAGTGCCCCCACAAGCTTAGACTTATTCATATCATTTTGTATATCTGCTTTATTTTGTACATCAGCCTTGTTTTGCTCATCTGTATCATCACAGATATTATGTATATATGTGTGAAGATACATAAACCCTCCACATTCGGCAACCATCGGCATTCCGGCTCTAAAAGCTTTTTTTATGGCATTCAGCATAGATACGTTTTTACTCAGTTCCTTTGCATACAGTTCAGGATAACCACCACCCAGCAGCAATGCATCACAGTTATCAGGTAGTTCTGTATCATGCAATGGTGAAAAATACTGTAATTTTGCACCGCATTTTTCAAGGAGCCTCAAATTATCTTCATAATAAAAGCAAAACGCTTCATCCATGGCAACTGCTATGTTTACGGTATTACTTTGACCTTGAAGCCTCATCAGCTCTGAGTTTTTTAAGGTTTGACGCTTATCTCTATCTGAATTTCCACTGTCACCAATTTCATCTGCCGCTTCTGCTATATCTATAAACAAATCCATATCTATTGTCTTTTTTAGTCTGTCGGCAGTTTCATTGAGCTGTTTTTTTATATCTGAAAGCTCATCCGGCATGACAAGCCCCAGATGTCTGCTTGAAAGCCCGATATCCTTCTGTTCCTGGAAATATCCGACTACTTTTACGGAAAGATCTTTCTCTATCAGAGGCTTTATGATGTCATAATAGCCCTTTGACATCCGATTGAGCAGAACCCCCTTAATCAAATGGTGCGTGTCATACTGCAAAAAACCGGCTATAAGAGCAAGCACTGACTTTCCCATGCCCTTTGCGTCCACCACGAGTATTATCGGAGTCTGCGTCACCTTTGCCAGATGGTATGACGAACCCTGCTCATATATTCCGCCAAGTCCGTCATATAATCCCATCACACCCTCAAGCACCGCGAAATCACCATCGGCTCTTTCATCTAAGAAAAGCTGCACTGTTGTCTTTTCGTCCGTAAAAAACGTATCGAGATTTTTGGATGGTACGCCAAGCACCTTTTTGTGAAACATTGGGTCAATATAATCAGGTCCGCACTTATATGACAATACGTTTTTTCCGCTATCCATTAATAACTGCAGTAAAGCGCAGGTTATCATTGTTTTTCCACTGCCGCTTTTGGGTGCGGCTATCATAAAACGATTTATTTTCATGTATTCATCCTTTATTTCATCATACACTTTAAGAATATTAGCCTTCGATGATTTATTACTGGTTGTAGCATAAAAGCCCAGGTTAAAATTCAAATGAACATATCCACACCGGATTTTCTGCCTGCATCAGATGGTAATGTCCTATCTGCTTTGAGCGGCTGACCTGCAGCTGCACGATATCCTCATTTTTCACATCATATGCCGACAATATTTCCTTTATCTCACAAATTGTTTCCATGGAAATTGCATTTATCACTATACGGATATATAGATTTTTTGCTTTAAGAGCCTCTATTATCTCCTTTAGATTGCCACCGCTGCCTCCGATAAATGCGTGTGTCGGCACCGGAAGAGTGTCTATTCCGTCAGGAGCCTTTGCATTTATCACATGGATATTTTCAAGTCCATGCTTTTCTTTATTTTGCGTGATAAGCTGCACGGCATTTTCCTTCTGCTCGATGGCATAGACCTCCATATCATCGGAAAGTGATGCGGCCTCTACCGCTATGGAGCCGGTTCCGCTTCCCACATCATAAAGCACTGAATCCGATTTCAAATGAAGCTTGCAGATGCTTACATGCCTTATTTCCTCTTTGGTCATCGGAACCTTTTCCCGGATAAATGCTGCATCACTTAGCTGCGGTGTGACATTTTTTGCAACCGGATTGGGATTTTTTATCATACAGATATACAGTCCCGCCCTTTTAAGCTTTGTGCACTCCTGTGGCGAAAGCTGCGATATAGTTTCATCCGGATATGATAGCTGGTATCCCACAGTTACCGAGCATTTTTGTAAACCATACCTTTCGTCACTGCTTAATAGATGTCCAAGCATATTCACATCCTTTACACCTGACATCAGCATAAACGTTTTTGCATGGTGGCTAATCCGTGATGTGATATTAGAAAGCTTTACTCCGTGGATGCTGCATATATACGCATCGCTGTAGGTTTCACCGACCGCTGCCGCCATGTATGCCACAGATGAAATTCCAGGAATGATTAACACGTCCGCATTTAATTTTCCTTCAGATATTTCATTTTTTATCGCCAGATACAGCTTTCTGCTTCCACTGTAAAAGCCCGTATCTCCCGAGAATAATATAAGAACATTACTGATTTTTGCAGTATCTGCACAAATTTCGTATAGATAAGGAATAATCTGTTCTGCAAGATAATACGGCTTTTTGTCTATCTTCGCACTGTATTTTTCTATCATGCGGCTTGCGCCAAGTATAATATCAGCGCTTTCTATTGCATCTGAAACAGCTTTTGTCTTGCAAGCATCATTTCCCATTCCAATGCCGGCAAGCATGATATGAAGCTTGTTATATTTCCTATCAATATATTCACAAACAGCTTCAAATGACATTCCATCATCCTGCACGCTTTGCCCCACAATATAGACCGGAATATTTTTATTTTTTGCGGCAGCTATTTTCTCAATAAAGCCCCCGGCCGCACCGCTTTTTTTGGTGACCAGACATCTGATGTCATACTGATCAATAAGCGCCTCATTAAGCTGTGTGCTAAACGGTCCCTGCAATGCCAGAATGTGCTTTCCTGTAATATCATTGTGCATGCACAAGCTTATGCTCTCAAGCCCCGGAAGCACGCGCACATACAATCTTTCCCTGACGTCTGAGGTTTTACAATACACTGACAGCTCCTTGCTTCCTGTTGTGAGCAGTATATTTCCATCTGTATTGTTAAGTGCCTTTGCACATGCTTCATTGTCCTCAAAATAGCGGATATTATCATAATCTGCTGATATATCCGTATCTCTTTTAAGACGCACATATTCGATATTTTCTGATATGCTGCTATCCGCCTGATTGTCTGTAACAGCATGTGCCTTGTTAAACGCATAAACTGCCTGCTTTATATTTTCGGTAACTATGGCTGCATATGGATGGGTTGCATCCACTATAAGCTTACATTTTTGTTCCTCAAAGAAGCTTCTCATGCCTTCGCTGTCCATACGCCCCATATGAACATGCGCGAACGGATTTTCCTGTAGCACGATTTCACCATACTCGGTTGCCACACAAACCGTATGCTCTATGCCTCTTTTACACAGATGCTCTGATAGCTTACGTCCCTCTGTTGTTCCTGCAAAAATCAGTATTTTACTCAATCTGATATCCTCTCCTTGTGACAAGCTTTCCGTCAATTATTTGTGTACCCTCATTGCCGATAAATACCGTCGTAAACATGTTAACCTGTGCACTACGGAGCTCACCGAGGGTACAGACCGTATAGCTTGTTCCCTCACGTCCGATATTTTCGACATAGCCACAGGCTCTATCCGGCTCTATCGCACGAAGCAGAATATCACAGGCTCTCATCAGATAATCCTTTCTCTTGTGACTTGACGGATTGTACAGTGCTATGACAAAATCACCCTCTGCAGCAGCCACAAGACGCTTTTCAATCTTATCCCACGGCGTGAGCAGGTCACTTAAGCTGATGGTACAAAAATCATGGTTTAATGGTGCTCCAAGCACTGCCGCACCACTGTTTGCCGCTGTAATGCCGGGTATTACCGAAAGCTCTACGTTATCGTATTCCTGCCCAATCTCATACATAAGAGAGGCCAGTCCGTATATTCCGGCATCGCCACTACATACAAGGGAGACTGTTTTGCCCTCAAGTGCCTTTTTAAAGCACAGATGACATCTTTCTTTTTCCTGACGCATTGGAGTGGTCAAAAGCTCTTTTGTCTGGAATTTTTCTCCAAGCAGCTTTATATATACGGTGTATCCTACTATGACATCACTCGCTTCCAGGGCATCAATCGCCTGCTTTGTCATCATGCTTTCAAAGCCCGGCCCCATACCTACTATGTAAATTTTATTCATGTTAATCTCCATCTCTACTAATTTTATGTAACCATGCAGCTATTTGCAATTATATTTAATGATATGAGGGCCAAAAGGTATTTTGCCCCTCATTTATGATTAATCAGGATACCTTGCTGCCGCAACCGTTACCCTATCATATTTATGTTTTTTATAGATAAGTTCTCCTGCTTTATTGCATTCCCTGCTGCATACAAGCACCGCTGCACGCTCGCACACGTTGTCCACTCCAACATGCTCCCTGACAAACTGCGAGGCACTGAATTCTCCCTGCACCGCCATGAGCTCATCCGCGGTATAAGTGACAAAATCTATCCTGTTTCTTTCGCAAAATTCCTTTATTCCCGGTTCATCTTTTTTCACATCTATTGATGCGATCATGTCTATATCCGAAATATCTATTTGTAGCTTTAAAAGACTTTGTCTGATTGCCCTGTCAATATTTTCAAACGCTGTATCCCTTCTGCACCCAATACCAAGTACAAATTGTGTGGGTTTTAAGTAAATACTGCCATTTTTAGGGTCCTTTACTTTTTCGCATGATACTATAATATCAGCTCCGTAAGCAGGTGGGAAGTCCACTGTTTTTATTGCATCAGCACTCATATCAGCTTCATCGAAAAATGCCTTTATAAGCTGCCTATGCTTAGCCGGGATGTGCTCCCGGTCGACCGACATAGTAACCACTTCCCCCGCCAATACCTTTGATGATACTCCGGCGATGCCATCTTTATTAACTATTGCAAGCCTGCATTTCTTTGCAAAAACATCAACTGCAAATTTATTATTGATATCAGTAGCGGTTGTTATAACAGGTGTGGCATTCATCAGTGCTGCTAATAATACAGCAAGCTCATTGGCACCTCCCACATGCCCTGAAAGAATCGGAATAACAAACTTCCCCAGCTCATCTATCACAATAACAGGACTGTCTTTAAGCTTGTTATTAACAGAAGAAGCTATAGCCCTCACTGCAATACCGCATGCCCCGATAAAAATCAGAGCTTTTTTTTCACTCATCTGTGCAGCTGTCCAGTCTGATATATTTTGTGATATGTAGCCGGTATTTCTAAAATTTTCATCGGTGGAATTTTTAATATTCTCATCCGATAATCTCGAGCACTTGGTAAAAACCTCCACCTCATATGCACTTTTTTTTAGCTTATGAGCTATGTCACATGACAGCTCATAGCCCTTTTTTGTGAAGCTTACAATGCAAATTTTCATATTTTCAGTTCCCATATATTTCCCATATTTATATATTCACGCCTTTTTTCAATCGTTATCCTTTGACTCTACAGAAGCCTTGCGATACTCTGTCGAAAAATCCGGTGCGTAAAGTCTTGATTTCTCGTAATGCCGGTGAGCTATGACATCCCCCACAAGCACAATCGCTGTCTTTGTGATATTGTGCTCTCTCGCAGTCTGCTCCAGTGTAGCGACAGTGCACACGTATGCCTCCTCCTGTGGCCAGGTTGCCTTGTATACAATTGCAGCAGGTGTATCTGCCGCGTATCCCCCCTCAATAAGGCTTTCCGTAAGCTTCTCTAAAAGCCCGGTGCTTAAGTAAATCGCCATGGAAGCGTGGTGTGAGGCAAAGCTTGCTATGCTCTCCTTAGGCGGCACCTTCGTGCGCCCCTCCATGCGTGTGATGATGAGCGACTGGGAAATACCGGGGAGCGTGTACTCAATGTTGAGCGATGCAGCAGCGCCAAAGCACGCGCTCACGCCCGGACAGCTCTCATATGGTATTAAAAGAGAATCAAGCTCATCCATCTGCTCGCGCACTGCGCCGTATATGCTTGGTTCTCCCGTGTGCAGGCGCACAGTAATTTTTCCGTCTGCCTCAGCAGCTTTCATGACTGCGATGACCTCATCCAGTGTCATTTTTGCACTGTTATATATTTCACAGCTCTCCCTTGCATAGTCCAAAAGTTGTGGATTAACAAGCGAGCCCGCATAAATTATCACATCTGCCTTTTGTAAAAGACGCATTCCGCGTACTGTTATTAAATCTGCTGCGCCTGTTCCTGCGCCAACAAAGTAAACCATTTTTCTGCCTTTCTGCTTTTTGCAAGCTCACCAAATTCGTTTGAATACATGATACAGTCTATCTCAAGTCTGCCCTTTGCTCTCTTATCCAGATAAAAGCATATGCGCTCCATCGCATAATCCATCACCTCATACAGCCTGCTGCTTTCCTTAAGTGCCGCCAAGGCCTCCTCTGTCGTAAGGCTGTCCATAATGCGCTTTATGTATTCGGGCGCTACACCGCACTTAAACGCAAATGCCGTCAAAAGCTCTATCCTGCAGTCTGCCTCCCTCGAATGAGTGTTCATGATGCCTCCTGCTACCTTTATGAGCTTTCCTATATGTCCTGTCAAAAGCATCCTCTTAAAGCCCATATCGGCTGCCATATCAATTGTTTCACCGATAAAGTTGGAGCATTTGACACTCCTGTCCAGATCATAGCCATAACTTTCCTTCATAAAGTCAAGACCGTAATTTCCCGGCGCAACCGCCACATAATCATACCCAAACGAATATCTCTGCCTAAGCTCCACCCTTATCGTATCAATAAGAGCCTGTGAGCTCATGGGCTCAACAATACCGCTCGTGCCGAGAATTGATATACCGCCCACTATCCCAAGCCTTGGATTAAAGGTCTTTTTTGCAAGCTCCTTTCCCTTTGGAACCGAGATTGTGATGTCAAGTGTCCCCTTAAAATCCAAAAGCTCACAGACCTCCCTTACCTCTTTTTCAATCATCTCACGCGGCACATGATTGATAGCCGCATTTCCGACAGGCTGGTCTAATCCGGGTTTGGTGACTCTTCCCACTCCGTCACCACCGTCTATATTTATGATAGCCAAATCCTGCCTTTTTTTGCATAAAGCAGATGTATCGGAATGCAAAATCCGTACAGAAGCACATATATAGGCTCCGGTGGTCACATCCGGGTCATCCCCTCCATCCTTTATCACAGCACAGCTTACCTCATTTTCACTTCTTTTTATGTCGGTGATATCAGCCGTGTAAGCTATTCCCTTAGGTGTCTGAATCGTTATTTTGTTTTTAGCCTTTCCGGTTAAAAGCATATATGCCGCCGCCTTTGATGCCGCCGCCGCACAGCTTCCTGTGGTAAATCCGTATCTCATAATCACTAAATTTCCTCATGCATCAGCCTCTATCAACCAGACTGTAAATCAGCGCATTGCATATAGCAGCCGCAATATTGCTGCCGCCCTTTCGTCCGACATTTACTATGTATGGCACTCCGGTCTCCATAATTAGCTCCTTGGCTGCTTCCACATTGACAAAGCCCACCGGCACACCGATTACAAATGCAGGCTTATATATTCCTTTTTCTATCATATCGTACAGCTCTATAAGCGCTGTCGGTGCATTTCCTATCGCAAAAATCACAGGCTTATCTATCCTTGATGCAAACTCCATGCTTACTGCCGCGCGCGTTGTCTTTTTCTCCTTTGCAATAAGAGCGACCTCATCATCAGCCATAAAGCAGTGCGCCTGTCCGCCGAATTTTGCCAGATATTTTTTATTTATGCCTGAAAGAGCCATGTTGGTATCAGTCACTATATCAGCGCCCTCTGATATCAGCCTTTTTGCAATAGCAACGGCGTCCTTAGAGTATTTAAGCGTCTGTATATAATCAAAATCAGCACTCGTGTGTATGACTCTTTTTGTTATCATCTCCTGATCAGCAGGCAGCGTAATCTGCATTTCAGACAGCTCATGTGAAATTATCTCAAAGCTCCTCTTTTCAATCTCCATCGGCTCTAACTGTTTAATTTTTTTCAATACACTCACCTATCACTTTCAATAATCTTACATTTTCATCAAATGTCTTTACAGCCACACGAAAATACCCTTCCGAAAGCCCCACATAGTTGGAGCAGTCCCGTATCAGTATTCCCTTATTAAGCAGTATATCATATAATGGAAGCCTGCTGTAAAACAGTATGAAATCAGCATCACTTTTATATACCTTAAAACCAAGCTTTTTTAGTCCATCTGACAGCAGCCTTCTTTGTCCGCTCACATACGATGCCGTTTCTTTAATATACTCTGATTCACTAATGCATGCATCTCCTGCCATCTGTGCCAGGACAGACACGTTCCACTCCGGCAGATTCCTTTGAACCTTTTGTCTTACTGCCTCATTTTTACTGAGCATATATCCAAGCCTTACTCCCGGAATAGCAAAAAGCTTGGTAAAGGCTCTTACAACAATCAGATTGTCATAGTCACATAAAAGTGACAAAACAGAATAATTTTTTTCACAAAAGCCCATGAAGCATTCATCTGCCACCACATAAATATGCTTTTGTTTGCAATGCCCTATTATTTGCTTCATGAAAGTGCTGTCTGCAAGATACCCTGTCGGATTGTTTGGATTTGCGATAAAAAATATATCTGTATCATCTGTAAGCATATCCATTAAAGCATCCAGCCGTGCAGCAGGAGAAAAATCACTCTGCTCATCCAGCAGGAAATATCCGATATCACAACCGACTGCCCGAAGCACATGCTCATAGCCGAAAAAGCCCGGGGCCAGAAGCACTGCTTTTTTGGGCTTTATGGCATGAGCTATCGCCATAAAAAGCTCTGAGGCTCCGTTTCCGGGAATTACATCCTCGCTTTGTATGCTGCAGCCTTGCTGGGTGAAATACTCTGATATCGCTTTTTTAAGGCCACTGCATGCCATGTCGGGATATCTGTCTGCATACGAAAGTGCATCACTCATAGCCTCTTTAACAGAATGCGGTATGCCAAGAGGATTAATATTTACCGAAAAATCCATATTTACTTTATTGTTGTATATGTCACCGCCATGGATGCTTTTCATTCAAGTCCTCCATCAATTCTTCCATATTCAAAGCAATATTAAAACAAGACTCATAACCGCCACAGATAAAAGCTCACACAAAAACGCAGTAATATACATCAGCCTGTTTGCACGCTTTATATCCTCGTACTCTATCTCACGCAGACCGTCTCCTATGTATTTTTTCTTCACAAGCTTCCCAAAATACACTGCATCACCCGCCAGCTGCACCCTTAAAGCTCCCGCACATACGGACTCTGTCTGGGCTGAGTTGGGGCTTGCGTGATTGAAACGATCTCTTTTAAAGATACGGTATGCATTTTTGCCATCAAACTGCCTGCCACCAATAAATGCCGCAGCAATCATCAGATATGCACTGATTCTTGCCGGTATGAAATTGACCACATCATCAAGCCTTGCCGCAAATCTGCCAAAATACATATATTTATCATTTTTGTAGCCAAGCATCGAATCCATCGTATTCACAGCCTTGTATACAAAGCCAAGCACCGGTCCTCCGATTGCAGTGTAAAGCATAGGTGCAATCACTCCGTCAGATGTATTTTCAGCTATCGTCTCAACTGCCGCCCTTGTGACACCTGCTGCATCAAGCACAGATGTATCTCTGCCAACAATCATGGAAACAGCCCTTCTTCCAGCATCAACTCCATCTGTCCTTAGCGCATCGTACACCCTCATGCTCTCCACACGAAGACACTTTGTGGCAAGAATCTGCCACGTCATGACAGCCTCTGCTATTACCCCGGCATATAAATTTATACTGTATGCTGCCACAATAATAATTACAGATATTGCAAAAGTTGCAAAAATTACAGTAAAAGCAAGAAGCATGCCTCTTTTATATTTTATTAGATTTAATTTTTTTTCAGAGCTATTATATCCGGCATCACAATTAAGCCTCTTATCGAGAAAAGAAATGAGTGAGCCGATAAGCCTGACCGGATGCGGTATAAAATGCGGATCTCCTATTAATAAATCAAGCACAAAGCCTGCTATAAATGCAAAAATATGATAACACATATGTTAAGTCCTTCTTAAATAAATCATAGCGATATGGGCACTATTTCATTAAACACAATCTCATTGCCCTCAACCGCCACCTCACACGAGTAGCCACAGCCGTTTTTCACCTGGTAATCATAGTAATCCATATCACAGTAATGGCTCATTATCGCCATGATAGTCCCTCCATGCACAAAAAATACCATTTGTATCTCTTTATCAGGCATAGCCCTCTTAAGCTCTAATACCTGTGAGAGTGCCCTCTCAAAGCCACATATACTTCTTTTGCAAAACTCTTTTCTGCTCTCTCCGTTTGGAAAGGCAAGTGTTCCACCACTGTCAATCCACGCCTGATATGAGTCCCTGAAACGGATATCTGTGCTAAGCTCATTATAGCTTTTTAGCTCCCATTCACCGAAATCCATCTCTACAAACTCTTTTACGGTATGAATTTTATGTTGCTGTGAAACCGGCAAAATAATCTCTGCCGTCTGTTTGCAGCGCCTCATTGGACTGGTAATAATTATCTGCTCCTTTAAGCTATTTTCCTCCAAAGCCTTGTATACACCATTATTTAGTGCATTTTCTAGTTCAAAAACTCCGGCTTCATCGAGTGGCTCATCTGTCCTGCCCAGATATCTGTGCTCTCTGTTTGAGACAGTGCAGCCATGTCTTATAAAAATACAGTTTATTTTATTTTCTGACCGATTCCACATATTACGCGAACTACCTCGTCTGCTTTTTTTGCAAGCAGTATCTCTGCTCTGCCTGTCTGCTCCCTGTACTCTCTCTCAAACGCATCAAGAGGCACTATGCCGTTTCCAATCTCATCAGCAATGACTATTGTATCCGGATTTTCCTCTGCAAATTGCATAAATTTCAAAATATATTCCTGCAGTGGAAGATTTTTCTCAAGCACCGCCCTGATAAAATAATGAAATTTATCTATTATGAGTATACTCTCATCATCGACGGCAAAATTCCATGGCCATTCCATGTTTGATGCCTTATCATTGCAGGCATTATCTTTTAGAAAAAAGCAGTCATACACATCATATTTTTCTGTTTTTTCTATCATATTTTCGAGCACATAATCAAGCTTTCCCTGTGCCACTCCGCCTATCACAAGCTTCATATTTTCTCCAATTCCAAAGTTTAAAATTCATAGTACAACTTTTATCAAAATTCTTATCCGTACCATTCCTATATACAAAACAAATATACTAAATAATAAAAGAGACACCACCCAGAGCCACTGCCATGGCGCACTCACATATACACACAAAATACCCTGCCGTATCGCCTGTGATGCCGCCAAGCTCCTTTTTTGTTTTCACATAATAATACCAAAAGCTAAGTGCTGCCGCAATGATCATAGCCACCGCATAAGGCAGTGACACAATAAATAAAACAGCTATACACAATGCAAGCTGGATGTATAGTGCTGCCCTGACGATCGTTCTGTGTGCAGTATCTGCAAACATAAATAACAGTCCATCGCTTTTTGCCGATTTAAATGACACAACAGCTATTCCGCTTAAGCACCTTGAGATGAAAAAGCCTGCACAAAAAACAATAAATGCTTTATCATCTATTATCTGAGAAAAAGCTCCCATGAATAATAATCCGTAGGCTGCAAGCATTATAACGGCAAACGCTCCTATATGTGAATCCTTAAGTATTGCAAGCTTTTCCTCCCGCGGTTTATATGAATGAAACGCATCCATTGTATCCATAAAACCATCTATGTGAAAGCCTCCCGTAACCGCTATCGGAATGAGTACGCCTATGCATACATAGCAGATATCCGCCACTCCAAAATGAGAGTATATATATCTCCAAAGCATAAAAAGCAGCCCAATCACAGCTCCTATCCACGGAAAGAATACCAGCATGTACTTCATGTCATCATCATTCCATTTAAATTGTGGCATAGGTATCTTTGAATACATGGAAAAAGATACTATGCACGACCTTATCAACTTCATAATACACTTAACCTCCACACTGCTTCACTTAACCGCAACCGGAATGCCTGCAACCACCTCAACGACACGCTCTGCCATCGCAGCAAGCCCTCTGTTTACAATTCCCATTGCCTTTATGTAATTCATCGTTGATTGATCATAGCAGACTCCGTCTTCAAATACATTGTTTGTCACAATTACAAGCTCCGCAACATTTTCACTTAAGATACTTACCTCTTTTAACACCTTTTTACTCACACGGCTGATTTGAGCAATCTCATAATCCTTCATATTTTCAGGGTCATCCAAAGCCTCTTTTTCAGATTTGGCAGCCTGCTGTATACCGGAAGCATCTACAGGTGGAAACATCTCATTTGCCACAAGGTTTGACATACACTCAAGCAGTGCTGACCGCCCGGTTTTTAAACAGTTTTCAGATTGCAGCATAGAAACCGCATTTTGGATATCACGAGGCTGCTCGATGGTAATAAATCCTTTTCCGGCACGAAGTCTTCTGTGCCTGTCTATCTTCCGCTGTCCCTCATCATCAAATACCTGCATGGTGGCAATGTAATATTTTTCTTTGTATCCTTTTTCATTTGACACGTAACAAATATACTTTTCTGCATATGCTGATTTGCCGCTGCCGCTGCCGCCTGTTATAAGTGTAATCATCTATACGTACCTCTCATACTGTGATACCGAGATATCGTCGAAGGTTGTCCGGCCTTTGTATACGCTAAGTGCCATATCCAAAAGCGCAAACATCATCACGGCACCTGTTCCCTCTCCAAGCGCAAGGGATGCTCTTATGACAGGCCTTACGGAAAGTGCCTCACACAAAAGCGCCACTGCAGGCTCCCTGCCCTCATGGGATGGAATGATAAAATCATTAACTCCGGAAAGAAGCCTTTCTGCTGCCAACGCTGAAACCATGCTTATCACTCCGTCGAGCACAACAGGAATATGGTATAATGCACCGCCTATACACACTCCGACAAGTCCTGCAATATCGAGTCCTCCGACTGTCATAAGTATCTCAAAGGTGTCCTTATTATATAAATCATACTTTTCTATTGCGCTCTCAATTACACGGATTTTTTTCTCAAGCCCACTGTCGTTTAGGCCTGCTCCTCTTCCTGTCACTGTGGCCACATCGCACCTTAGCATGGCGGCTGCCATTGCCGCGCTGGTGGTGGTGTTTCCTATACCCATCTCACCGGTTGCAATAATTCTGCAGCCGTCTGCCTTACACCCACGCACTATTTCTATACCTGCTGCAATCGCTTCAAGTGTCTCAGCCCTTGTCATGGCAGGCTCTTTTGCAAAGTTTCTCGTGCCCATGCGCACCTTTCTTTGAAGCAGCCCCTTAACACTCTCGTCACTGTTTATTCCTATATCCACAGGAATTGTATCAGCCCCGACAGTCATTGCCATGCGTCCGACAGATGAAGCCTTCCCTGCCATTGATTTTGCAACTGCAAGTGTCACCTCCTGTCCGGACTGGCTGATGCCCTCAGCAACCACACCATTATCCGCACACATCATTATGACCGCCTTTTTTGAAATATCTATATTTTCATCTCCCAAAACAGCGCCGATCTTAGCCGTTAATAGCTCAAAATCACCCATGCCGTCGAGTGGCTTTGCCACCGAATCCCAGTTTGAACGGATTTTTTTGTACATTTTTGCATCAGGTGGCGTTATTTTTAATTTTTTTAATTCTTCAACTGTAAAATGGTCAGAAATAATATTATTTTCAATCATGTCTTGCCTCACGAAGCATGCCGTACACTGCATCCATATCCAGATACTCTCTCAGTGTATCCGCAAGCCTGTCATACTGTTTTTCCTTGAAGCTCTTATAGCTTAAAATAGCGCTGTCATTCACATCAATGCCCTTTTTATCGGCAATATAATCCACTATCACCCTGGCTGCCTCTGCAGTATCAAAAATGCCGTGGATATACGAGCCATACACATTTCTGCCATCAGATATGACATTATTTAACTCATTTTTCCTGTCAGCACAAGCCCCCTGCTCATCTGAAGCTGCGCTATATGCGCTCTTACCCATATGTATCTCATAGCCCAGAAAGTGACAGCCTGAAAGCTTGCTCAATACACCATCTACATGTGCTATTTCACCGCTTGTCTGAAGCCGTGTCTTGCTGTCTTTTAAAACGGTATCTATAGGAAGAAGCTCCATGCCACGCATAAAGCCTCCCTCCTCGACACCGTCGGGGTCGGCTATTGAAGCCCCAAGCATCTGATAGCCTCCGCATATTCCAAAAACAGGTATCTCACAGGAGAGCTTTTTGACGGCGGCCTCAAGTCCGTTTTGTCTCATCCACAAAAGATCCCCCATCGTATTCTTGCTTCCCGGCAAAAATACTATATCCGGATGACGCAGCTCATTTACTGTTGACACATACCGCACTGTTACCTCGGACATCTGCTCAAAAACATTGAAATCCGTGAAATTTGATATTCTCGGATATCTGATGACCGCTATATCAATAAGCCCATCTGTCTTTTTGTCAAAGCGCTCTGTCAGGCTGTCCTCATCCTCAAGCTGTACATCCATATATGGCACCACTCCGGTGACAGGCACCCCGCCTCTCTCCTCAAGCATCTGTATCCCCGGGTCAAGGATCGTCTTGTCTCCACGGAATTTATTGATAATAAGCCCGCAGACACGATTCTTTTCCTCATCGGTTAAAAGCATAAGTGTGCCAAGCAGCTGCGCAAAAACACCACCTCTGTCGATATCACCCACGAGCAGCACCGGTGCATCCACCATATGCGCAAGCCCCATGTTTACAATATCATTTTCCTTCAGATTTATCTCCGCCGGGCTTCCGGCGCCCTCAATCACTATGATATCCGCATATTCCTCAAGCTTTTTAAACGCCTTTTTTATATCCGGTATGAGAGTTTTCTTGTATGCAAAATACTCTCTCGCCGGCATGTTCTTAAGCACCCTTCCGTTTACAATCACCTGTGAGCCTGTATTATTTGTAGGCTTTAAAAGAATAGGATTCATGCAGACCATAGGCTTAATGCCTGCTGCCTCAGCCTGCATCACCTGGGCCCGTCCCATCTCAAGTCCTTCGTCTGTTATATAAGAGTTGAGCGCCATGTTCTGTGATTTGAACGGTGCCACCCTGTATCCGTCCTGTCTGAAAATACGGCACAAGCCCGCGACAAGAAAGCTCTTGCCTGAATTGGACATTGTACCCTGTACCATAATTACCTTTGCCATATATATACCTGCTGTCTGAATTTATGTGGTAGTCTGTTGCTTTATCATGAATATTAAACTGTAATGTGAACAGTAACTTCCTTAAAGCTGTGCCAATTATTCCTCAAGAAAAGGAATTTTAATAATTTTCCCTGTAGAGACTGCATACTCATAAAGCCTGCTGTTAAACTGCTCATACGTGCCAAACTCTGTTCTGTCACATATAACGCCCTCGCATGCATCAATAAGCTCCTTTGCCTTTTCAATAAGGGCATCGTCTACAGGCTCAAAGCTTCTTGCGCTGACAATCTCAGCAGAAAGCGCCTTTGCCGCAGGATAATCCAGATCATTTTCATAGATGATTCCTGTCGCAAACGGGATACCCTTTCGCTGTAAGCTCCTGAAGCTTTTTCTGCCCAGGCCCCCTCCTGCTATGACAAATACCATCGCCCTTCCATCCGGTTTTTCCAGCTCTAAATCCTCTCCTGTTTCGTCAAAGCTTCCTGCCGTAATTCCAAAAAGCCCTGAAACATATTGGTCAGTAAATACCTCCTCGGGAGTTCCGTATCTGTCCACATATCTGCCATCTATACACATAATATGGTCTGACACACGCTTTGCCATATCAAGCTCGTGAAGCGACATGATAACCGTAAGATTCTTCTGTCTTTTAAGCCTTTGGAGTATTGATAAAAACTCAAGCTTGTACTTTATATCAAGATATGAGGTAGGCTCGTCTAACACTATAATCTCCGGCTGCTGGCATATGGCCCGCGACAGCATAACCCGCTGTCTTTGTCCATCGCTTATCTTTGTAAAATCCTTATCTTTTATCTGTGATACATTGACCAGCTCCATCGCCTCATCCACAGCCTTTTTGTCTTCATCCGAAAGTACTCCGAACCGGCCTGTGTATGGATATCTGCCGGTCGCAACCACATCATAGCAGGTCATAAGCTCCGTCTTTAGCTTATCGGTGAGCACAACAGCCATTTTCTTTGCAAATTCATTGCCATTCATCGTCACTACATCACTTTTATCAAGATATATCGTACCGCTCACAAGCGAAAGCTGTCTTGCAATACTTTTTAAAATAGTCGATTTACCGGCACCGTTTGGCCCGATTAATGTGAGAATCTCTCCCCTTTTCAGGGAAAAATCAATATTTTCAATAAGTGGCTTGTTATCATATCCAACAGCCAGCTTTTGTGCGGTAAAATAATATTCCATCAGACATTTTTCTCCTTGCTGCGTCTTATCATGATAAACAGCACTACCGGTGCACCAAATACTGCCGTAACCGTGCTGATACTAAGCTCCGTAGGCGCAAACATCATCCTCGCAAGCAAATCACAAAACAGGCAGAACACCGCTCCCCCAAGGAAGCAGGCCGGTATCATATATATAGGCTTTGTGCTCTTTAGCATGCTTTTTACTATGTGTGGCACGGCTATTCCGACAAACGATATCGGTCCCGCAAACGCCACTATACATGCGGAAAGCAGGCTTGAAAGCAGAACCAGAAGCACCCGGATGCGCTTTATGTTTACACCCAGATTTACGGCATATGACTCTCCGAGCTGATATGCCATAAGAGGCTTTGACATGAGAAAAACAAATATAAATGTGATTCCCACCACAATGCTCATCACACCAACACTGTCCCAGGTCATGCCCGAAAAACTTCCCCTTGACCAGTTATGCAGGTTTACTATGTCGGAATCATCTGCAAATGTCACCACAAACTCAGTCACCGCAGAGCATATGTAGCCAATCATGACACCACTCACCACAAGCATTGACATGCTGCTTACCTTTCTTGAAATGATAAGCACAAAGCCCATTGAAAGCATTGCTCCCAAAAACGCTGCTGCAATCATGGCTAGTGAGCTCACACGTATAGCATTTCCAAGTAAAAATACCATAACAAGTGCCACAATCATCTTAGCCCCCGATGATATGCCAAGTACAAAAGGTCCCGCGATTGGATTATGAAAAAAAGTCTGCAAAAGATAGCCTGCAAGCGCTAACGCCCCGCCCAGTATCATCGCTGCGATAGCTCTTGGCATGCGGATATCCCACACAATACGTCCTACCCTGTCTGAGTGGTCATAAAGTGTCGCAAATGCAGCCTTAAACGATATGTGTACAGTTCCTATGCACACATTCATGATAAGCAATATAATAATTAAGATTATAAGAATAATAAATGTTGTAAAACACCTTATTTTTCTGGTTTTTTCCATGTTGTAGCTCCGATTTTTATCTTTTTGTGCTATTGATTTTCCTGTTGAGCTTAAACAGATATTTCATGCCGCTGTCGGGTGCACCTGTAATCATCGAATGCATATCATCAATCATATATCCGATGGACATAGACTGCTGATACATATCGTTTGTGGTGCAAAATACATTGCCGTCTTTGACTGCCCTAAAATCAGCAAGCACCGGGCACTTGTCCAAAAGCTCATTCAGATTCTTCACACCGCCGTCTATCGCACTGTTATATATCAGATAGTCAGCATCTATTGCTCCATTGTAGAAATCCTCAAGCTGCATATTCATGGTTGACCTACCTGTATCGTCGTCATTTGATGCATCAAAAATATATTTTCCGCCGGCAAGCGAAATCATCTTTGGCACATAATCTGTGCTTTTGCGCACCTGAACCTGTCCATTGGATGTGATATAGAAAAATGCAACTGTATCACTTTTTGTAGCATCATCCGTATCGGTACCATCTGTCTTTGCGATGCGATTTACAATATCCACCTGCTCATTAAAGAGCTCATCGGCCTTTTCATCCCTGTCTGTGAGTGCTCCGAAAAACTTCACCCACTCCACTCTTCCAAGCGGCTCCTCCTCATAGCTTGAGTACTCGATTATTGAAGGGATATCAAAGCTTTTAAGCTTTTCCGTTACCTGTGGTGAATGGGTAATCATAGTATTTTCTATGGCAAGAGAACAGTTTTCTGACACCAAAAGCTCATAATCGGGCTTTGAATATTTGCCGGCATATAGCATCCTGCCACTTTCAAGAGCCTTTCTTGCACTGTCAATGTACCAGCCATCACTGTCAAGCCCCGAAAATTTAATAGTGTCCACTGCATCAAGCTTGTCAAACATATCCATCACCCCTGATGCGACCAGATACAAATCACTTACAGGCTCCTTCAATACAATGATATCCTTGTCAATATCCTTTGGAGTCTTTCTGCCCTTTGGCACGGTAAGTATTTTGGTACCATCCTTTGTAGTAAGTATCTTGTATCCACCCTCATAATAGTCAACGGAAAAATTCTTTGCATATAAAAGCTTCATACTGCTCTTATATATAAGACCGTTTTGTGCCTCTGCCTCAGCCTTCGATTCGGTATTCCCTGAATCGGAAGAAGGACTGTCACAGCCTGACAGCCAGAACAGTCCTATAATTGATATCAATATATATATAATTATCTTTTTTCTTCCATGCATAGCTTAATTATTCTCCATCCTCACCAAGCACCTCTGTAGCAGAATCTGAATGGAAGGTGAGTGTGTACTCAACCTCGTGCGGCTTGCTCATAGCAACTGTATCTCCGATAACCTGCATAGGTGTATCAAGCTTAACCTGAATTTCAAATACAGAATTGCCGTCTGTATTTACAGGCATGTATTTCTGTCCGTCAACTATCATATAGTCATAGTTTGGACTGCTCCACTGCACTGTTGCAGTAGCGGCTCCACCGCTTATAGTCACCTCAGCCGGTGATGCAATGCTCGCCTTACCGCTTCCGCCCTCGAAATCGAGATTGATATTGTATGTTCCGTCAGGAAGCTCTTTTCCTGCACTTTCAGATACGCTTGCATCTGCGTCCACAGGTGTGGCATTTGAGACCTTTACCTTGTGGTCATACCATTTGCCCTTTGTACCGATAAGTGCAAGGTCAAATTCCTCATCCAAAACAGGAACCGGTATATCAAACGCATTGACCTCCTCAGTTGTGCCATCGCCATAATCGACAGTCTCAACAGTTGGCTCTAAAAGCTCAGCCTTGTCCTTTGAGGCATCCTTTGCTGTTCCCAAAAAGAGATTTACAATGTGTGTGGATGTAAGAGCAACATGTATTGTTGCCTTGCCATCCTTCACGGTGAGTGTACCTTTGTTGTCGTATGCATCATTCACATGAAACATTGAGCTGTCTGTAGTAAACTCTGCTGTATATGTACCATCTGAAAGTGTAATCTTTTCTGTTTTTTCAGCCTTTTTTGTGCTCTCTGTCGCGTCCTGCACTGCTTTTTTGCTTTCTGTTTCAGCTTTTGCATTCTTATTACCGCAGGCTGCCAAGCTCATGGCACAAACCAGTGTCATTGCAACGATATAAGTAAACTTGTTTCTGAATAATTTTCTCATGTCTGATATACTGCTCCTGTTATTTTATAGCTTCCCCACTATACATTTAAGTAACTGCTACTTGCTCATGGCAGCTGCTGTATGCTCAACATAAAGCTTCTGGATACCCTCAATCTCACCAAGTCCGTTAATCTGTGTATCGATTTTATCAAACTTTCCTGATGCCTTAAACTGTGAAAGCCATGAATCATCATCACTTCCCGCCATATCATTGTTGGCATGGTCTCCTGCAACAACCATAAGCGGACGAAGAATGACATTCTTGTAACCAGCGGCTGACACCTTCTCAATGACAGACTCACATGATGTATCCTCCGGCTCACCCTCTACAGTTCCGATAAATACGTTCTCATAACCCAAATCTGTCATCTGGCTCTGCATCTGGCTGTATGAAATCTTTGCTGTATGGCTTGTTCCATGTCCCATAAATACAAATGCTGTGCCCTCTTCCTTTGCAGCATCAAGGCTGTCATAGCCTGCCTTTTCTACAGCTTCCTCTGTAAGAATTTCTGCAACGGCCTTTTTATCCTCATTTACAACTGTTGCATCACTTCCAACCTCACCGAGGAGTGGCTCTGCAATCTTTACAGACTCAAATTTATCCTTATACTTCTCTACAGCCTCTGAAAGCTCATCATACTCTGCGCCATGCATCAGGTGTGTAGGCTGTACCACAAGATTCTTTACACCATTTTTGACTGCACGCTCAAGTGCCTGATCCATATTGTCAATCTTCTCGTCATCTCTTGCCTGTACATGATTGATGATAATCTGTGCTGTGAAGGCTCTTCTGACTGACCAGTCAGGATTTGCAGCTGCTATTGCATCCTCCACACCCTTGATATCAGCCACACGGCTGTTGTTGAAGGATGTACCAAAGCTTACTACAAGAATCTCGTTCTCGCCGATATCATCCTGGTTTCTCGGATCATCCTTTGAAGCATCGCCTGTATCTCTGCCGAAATAGTCAGGATCAGCATTTTCTCCCTCTACAAGTGCCTTCTGTGCATCTGTGAGCTTGTCCCAGGCCTCCTTAGCCTCCTTGCACTGCTTGTCTGTATCATCTGTTCTCTCCTGCACGTAGATTGCATCGATTAAATCTGCCACATGCATTGCTGCCTCCTGATCTGCGTCTGCGCTTGTCTCACTCTCTGAAGTCTTAGATGCCTGTGTATCATTCTTTGCATCATCTGCCTTGCTGCCACAGCCGGTCACTGCTGTCATAGCCATAACTGCTGCCATCAGCACTACTACTAATTTCTTTTTCATGTTTTCTCCTTTTCATTCTCCTTGCAGCTATTAAGCTGCACATGTTTTAAATATGTAAGACGAAAACATTTAAAGCATCAAAAATAAAAGCTCTTTGTACTATTATGTCAAAGAGCTATACATGTCAAAATCCTTCTAACCCAGACTATACGGCTATCATAACCTTGTCTGTAATTATAATTATTTCATCACGTACAGCCAGTTACTCGTGGCTTGAAACACTATTGTTTCCGTACAACACAAAGGCAGGTATCCCGGCTTATATATCATCGCTTCGGCCGTCTTCCCGGTTGCCCAGTGACCTATCGGCCGTCACTCCTTAATTACGGTGACGAGTTCGTACAGGATTTGCACCTGTTTCCCTTTTCACCGGAGCCAGCTTCACATCGCCTGTCATAAATCAGATTCAAATGCTTGTCTGCTCCGACACCTTTATGCTACATATTCAGTTTCTTCGTGCGTTGCTTACGCAATCGCTTGAATCATTATATTACAACTTGTAACATTATTCAACAGATTTTTATCAGACGCTTTACAGACATATTTACAAAAGCGGTGCAAAAAGCTGTAAAATACTCTGCAGCAGCCTGCCTGCAAATGAGATATCATTTGTGCTTTCCTCATACACCTCCTCTGAAACCGCAAACGTCTCTATCGCATCCTCTTTTATTTTTCCGATGCACTGAGTCTTGTACATGTATACAAAATCCTCAAAATTCCAGTACATGCTCCTGAAATCCAGATTGCATGTGCCAACTATCGCAGTATCATCATCTGCCACTATACACTTAGAGTGTATAAAGCCGGGTGTGTATAGATATATCCTTACCCCCGCCTCGATAAGAGGTCTGAAATTGGCTTTTGTCTGCAGATAAATGAGCTTTTTATCGGGAATCTTAGGTACAACAATACGCACATCAACACCTGACCTGGCTGCCGATATCATAGCATGTGACAGCTCCGTTCCAAGTATCAGATACGGTGTAAAAATATAAACATATTTTTTAGCTCTTGAGATGATACTCACATAAAGATTCTCTCCTACATCATCATGCTCAAGTGGAGAATCGCAAAACGGCTGGACAAAACCGCTTTTCTCTGACTGGCTGAAGGTATTGTGTGGATTCAGATATTCATCATGCACAGCATTGTCCTTATTGATATAATTCCACATCTCAAGGAACATCGTCGTGAAACTGTTTACACACTCTCCCTCCACACGGATACCGGCATCCTTCCAATAACCAAACCTGATTTTTTTGTTGATATACTCATCTGCTATATTGTAACCACCGGTATGTGCCACACGTCCGTCTATCACCAGTATCTTCCTATGATCCCTGTCATTCATAATTACTGAAAGCATTGGCTTATATGGATTGAAGCGTCTGGTCTGTATTCCGATGCTCTCCATCTCCTTTATAAAATGTGGCGGAATGGCATTTATGCTGCCAAAATCATCATATATGATTCTCACCACAACTCCATGCTTTACCTTTTCTTTGAGTATATCAAGTATCTGATCAAGCATAACGCCACTGCCGATTATGAAATACTCCATAAAGATAAACTTTTCAGCTGACCTTAAATCTTTTAAAATGCTCTCAAAAGCCTCCTCACCTGATTTAAAGTACTCTGTGCAGTCCTCCGCATACAGTGGATATTTCTGATTTTGAGTGATAAGCCTGCTCTGTCTGTATGCATCCATGTCTGTCAGTCTGAGTGTCTCATTTAGCAGCTCGTTTTCAGGCCGAAGCGGCGCATATGCTTCCACAATTCTTGCCATTCTTTTCTGTGTCTTCGACGTAAGCTCCGGTCTTCCGAAAAAGAAATAGCACGGAATACCAACTATTGGAACACTCAGTATCAAAAATATCCATGACATTTTTATATACATTTTCATCCGTCTGTTGACAATATAAAGCGAAAGCAATATGGCTGCCACATACAGCAGATCCTGAAACACCCTGCTGGCAACAGATGCCGTATAAAACAAAAAGAACCACCATATCATCTGTATGATTATTATTGTTGAAACGATAAATAGCTTTGAAAGCAGTTTTTGTAATATTTTCCTCATCTAAGCCCTACCATGAAATTACAATTATACAACCTAATATTTCCTATATTATCTATAATAAATCTCTAATACATATTATGATATGAGGGTCAAAAGGTATTTTGCC
>OHNA01000104.1_pt1 | contig 39231 bp, 25 predicted proteins | sample 1569481 | NCBI WGS metagenome assembly OHNA01 (sample SAMEA3879542, study PRJEB24766) | human gut metagenome | biome: human-associated habitat; feature: feces | place: USA | collected 1985/1987 | reverse complement strand
ACCGGGCGGATTCGGGACTTTAACCCGTTAGAAACGTGCGCCGCTAGGCGCACAACGCAGAAACACCCCTGCATGGACGCAGGGGTGAGGAGAAAACGCGCTGGAATTACTGCTGGATATCCTTTGCAGAGCTTAAGGTTACTTCAACCTTGTTCTCTTCGTACTGTCTGCCACTCTGACGGGCAACAGTAAGAGTAACCTTATCTCCGGCTTTGTAGCTCTTTAACGCTGACTGCAGCTCTGTCATAGAAGAAATCTTTGTGCTGTCAACAGCAGTGATGATATCTCCCTCCTGTAAGCCGGCATTTGCGGCACCTGAACCAGCTGAAACAGATGAAACATATACACCCTGTGGGAAGCCATAGGCTACCATCTCAGATGAAACATCGCCACCCTTGATACCAAGGTATGCCTGATTCTCATTAGTATATTTTCCATCCTGGATAAGGCTCTCAATAATAGGCTTTGCAACCGACATAGGAATTGCATATCCGATACCCTCAACCTCAGTTGAAGAATATTTTACAGAGTTTATACCGATAACCTCGCCATTTTCATTTAAGAGTGCTCCACCACTGTTTCCAGGGTTTATGGCTGCATCTGTCTGGATAAGCTTGTTGTTGGTAACAGTCTCACCTGTCTGTGAATCCTGTGTAGTAACAGTTCTGTTAAGCGCACTTACTATACCTGTTGTGACAGACTGTCCGTATCCAAGTGCATTACCGATAGCAATCGCAGGACTTCCAACAGCTATACTATCAGAATCTCCGATTGTTGCAATCTTGATATTTGAGTAAGTGTCTTTTCCAAGGTCTGCTTTCTTTACACGTACAACTGCAAGATCGTCATCCGGATCTGTTCCTCTGATTTCTGCCTTTACCACTGAATCATCATCAAACTGTACCGTGAGCTCCTCTGAATCTGCCACAACATGATTGTTTGTAGCAATATAAAGATAATCATCATCCTCACTCACAATAATTCCTGAGCCACAGCTCTGAGACTGCTGTGACTGCTTTCCGAAAAAGCTGTTGTAGGTGACTGTTCCTGTATTTGTGATAGCTACGATGCTAGGCATAACCTCATCGACAACAGATGATACATCTGTCAGATCCTTTGCATCCCCTGAGGATGTCTGCTTAGTCCCACCGGATGTTGTAGTGGTAAGCTTTGCACTTGCAGTAGAAGAATTTGAAATAGCTCTCGTGCCAATATAGCTTACTCCTGTGAAAACTCCGCCTCCGACGAGTCCGAAGATAAGAGCTGCAGCTACTGTCTTTGCTGCAAATGGTCCAAATGCACCAGGCTTTCTAGGTGCTCTCTGTTTCTTAGGCTTTACAGTCTGCTGGTATGCCTGACCATTCATATTCATCCGGCGGCTATATGAATTGTCTGTCGAACCTGCTGATGTGCCGCCATATGCATTATTATTTGTGCCTGAATTATACGACTGATTAGAATAAGGCTGGTTTGCATATGACTGATTTACATTTGGCTGTCCTGCTGCAGAAGCCTGCGAATATGGATTGTAGCTCTGTGAATAGCTTTCAGCTGATGTATTATTAGTCTGTGCAGCCTTCTGTGACTCATCCGGATTGTAAGGATTACCCGACATTGTGAAATTTACATTATTTGTATTGTTATTTGTACTGTTAGTATTATTTGTATTATTTGTATCATTCATATTTCTATAATTGTTATCCATAATAATTTCTCCTTTCGTTTACAATTAGAAGTATACTGTCAATCTGTGTTTAATTTGTGACGGGATTATTTATTTTTTCATAAATCAGTTAACTATTTATAGCCTATGTTCCCCATTGCAGGCCACTATGCGATTATAAAAATAAAAATAACTGCTCATCGGCAGATGCACCTCTAAGTCTGCGATAAATAGAAATTGCAGAATATCAATACATCCCTGCCAATGAACAGTTACCATAAATCATATATTAAATTTCAATTCCGTTCTTCTCAAGAAGAGCTCTCGCTGTTTCAACCGAATCTGTACCTGTCGCATTCTTTACAGGTGCAAACTCCTTCTCTCTGTCTACCTCAAATGGCAGGCTATTGTCCATCATGTATACCATATCGAGGATGAGTGTCTCGAACTTGTATGCATTCGGAGTCTCAGGCTTGTGCTCTGTACCATTCTCATCAATGTAAGGTACCTTCTTCTCTACCACATGAAGTGGAAGGCTCTTTTCTGCGATAGCCATGAGCTTGTCCACGCGGAATAAATAGTTTAAGATAACACCAAAACCATACTGCAATGAACCATTCTCGTTCTTTGCCTCTGCCATCTCAGGAGTAAGCTCGTAATACTCAACAATCGAAGGCTTGCCATTCTCAAGACACATAGCACCAACTCTCTCATATGGATCACATTTTCTGACCACCTTAGAGCCGCTGACACAGCCGGACTCGATTGTAGCACCTACAAATACAGGATCTGCAATCTGCTGAAGCACATTGTCCACAGCAAATACATTGAGCCACTCAACACCCTTGTCCTTCAAATCCTTGTCAAGACCGGCATTGATGAGTGACTTGAACCATCCACCGTTTCCGTTTGGTGACATGGCAAGTGAATCCTCAGATTTCATGAGCAGATTTCCATCAAAATCAACTGCCGGAACCATCTCCTGCACGAAAAACTTCACATAATCCTTGTTGTATCCAAAATAGTCGTGCTCTTCAAAGAACTCTCTTGTCATGCCATCATTTATCTCGCTTGTCATGACATACAGCGGCACCCATGTACCGGTCTGATTTGTAACCTTCATGAGGTTTGAGACAAGCTGCTCAAAGATGTAGAGTTCCTTTGTCTTTCCGATATTGAACATGCCCTTAGCCTTGTCAAAGCCAAGACGTGTACCCTGTCCACCGGCAAGAAGAATTGCACCGACCTTGCCATTCTTGACAGCATCAAGACCTGTTGCAAGGTATTTGTCCTTATTTGCCTCTATCTCTGAAAGCTCCATAGCAGCAAGCGGTGAAAATGTACCTCTCTGCTGCTCCTTGTTGTGAATCATATCAAGGTATGACCAGTCCATGTGCTCAAGCTGGCTCTCAAGCTTAGCCGGAGCTTCCTCTGTTAAGAATTTCTTTAAGTATTTCTGGTTTGTTGCCGTGATTTTTTCTTTGATTTCCGGTTTCATAATAAATAATCTCCCTAATAGCTAACTTTAATTATTTAATCATCCGAACCATCTGATGATGATTTTTCTTCTGAACCGTTTTCAGATTCTGACTGGCTCTTTTTCAGGGCATCCTGCTTGTCCTTATTTTTTTTCTTTGCCCCTTCTGTTCCATCAGAGCCAACAGTATCATTGTACTGCGTGAGATCAAATGCTGAAGTCTTAGATGTAACACCTGTCTTTTTAGCAATCTTATCACTTACTGTCTGAACTGTCTCTGTTGGCTGGTAATCAGTCTCATTAAACAGGAACTGATGAAGCTTAGAAACATTCTGTGCCAGGTCTATAGGAATTACGGTATCGCCAGTAGTTGACAGATTCATTGTAGTCAGCTCAAATGGGAAGCCTGTTGTCTCCTTCATCTGATATTTTGTAACAGCTGTTGCATACTGGATAATCTCTTTAGCTGTAAAATTAGTACTTATCTGACTCATAATATCCTTACACATCTCTGTTAGAGAGCCTAAATCTGACTGTTTAGCCTTGTCAAGCATAGCCTGAAGCACAATTCTCTGACGGGATGCCCTTAAGAAATCATCACCTGAGGTGCTTCTGATACGTGCATAGCATGTAGCCTGAGTTCCATCAAGATGCTGCATACCATCCCCCTCAAGATAAGGAGTATTATATCCTGTAGTATAATCAACCTCAGGAATCAGATAATTGATTTCCTTCATCTCCGCATTAGTAATCTCAAGATCAAGGCCACCGATATCATCTATAGCATCTACAAGAGCCTTCCAGTCAACACAGACATACTTGGTTATATTCAAATCCAAATTTGAATTAAGCATAGCTACTGCTCTCTTTGCCCCACCATTTGCATAAGCGGCATTTGCCTTTGCAAACTTTCCATTGCCTATAGGCAGATACGTATCTCTGTAGACAGAAACAAGCTGAACCTCCTTAGTATCATAATTCAGACTAGCAATCATGATACAATCGGAATGCCCCTCATCGTATGAACCATTACTTCTGTTGTCCAGACCAAACAACGCTACATTGAGATATCCATGCATATTGGCAAGAACATCCTCATCAATCTCCTCATTGATTCCGGCCTCACTATTTGTCAGCGCATCCTCATATTTAACCTGTCCGAGTGTCTTATTATAAGCCCAAACCACTAACAGAACAATTAACAGCAGCAGGATTTCAAATACAAAGAGTATAATCTTCTTACGTCCACTTCTTCTCTTTTTTCTTCTTCTCTTCTTTGCCATGTTATTTTTCCTTTTTCCTATGAATGTAAAGCCACGCGTCTGCGTAGTCCTGACGTTCCTTCTCTGACATATTGGTATACTTTCCAAACTCCAGATTCGTCAGACGCATCTGCGGCCTGCCACACTTGAAGCATTCAACCTCTTTCCTTCTTGAAACCATCCGTATCCAGCCACAATCCGGGCAAATGTATATTTTCATCATAGTCTTTATTCAAACTGTCCGAGAACCTCAGCTGACAAAGCATCAAGCTTAGCCTGTGAATCTTCAAGAGACACTCCTTTAACTCCGAAATAGAATTTAATCTTAGGCTCTGTACCAGAAGGGCGTACACAGCACCAAGCGTTATCGTTAAGTTCGTAGTAAAGTACATTGGAAGAAGGAAGACCTGTCGGCTCGACCTTTCCTGTTGTCATATCTTTTCTTGTGTCATTCTTGTAATCACGGATAGCAAGCACCTGATAATCACCAAATTTCTTTGGCTCAGCGGCACGTGCCTTTGTCATAATCTCATTTATCTGTGCAGCACCATCAATGCCCTTTAAGGTCATTGTGGAAATGCCCTCTCTGTAGTAGCCGTACTTCTCGTACATGTCAATCATGCCATCCCAGAGTGTCTTGCCCTGTGACTTGTAGAAGGCAGCCACCTCACACAGCATGCAAACTGCTGCAGGAGCATCCTTGTCCCTTGCATATGTGCCAGGTAAGCATCCGTAGCTCTCCTCCATACCGAATACATAGTTGTTGCAGCCGGTCTTTTCGAATTTGAGCATCTGCTCACCGATATACTTAAAGCCTGTTAAAACCTCGATATGCTTTACGCCATATGCTGCCGCAATTGCCTTACCCATATCTGTTGAAACAATTGACTCAACAAATGCAGGATTCTCAGGCAGAGTACCATTAGCGCTCTTCTGGCTTAAAATGTACTCACCGATAAGCATAGCTGACATATTTCCTGTAAATGTCACATACTCACCTGTCTTTGTATCCTTGCAGTATACACCGAGTCTGTCGGCATCAGGGTCAGTTGCTAAAACAATATCAGCATCCTTTTCCTTTGCCAGCTCAAGTGCAAGCTTCCATGCATCAGGATTCTCAGGATTTGGATAAGGACATGTAGGGAAATTGCCGTCAGGTACTGCCTGGCTTGGCTCAATGTATACATTCTCAAAGCCCATATCCTTAAGCACTCTCTGTACAGGGCGAAGTCCTGTGCCGTGGAGTGGTGTGTAAACAATCTTGATATCCTTTGCCATAGCCTTGATGATCTCAGGATGAATAGAAAGCTTACGAAGCTCTCCGAAATATCCCTCCTCAACCTCATCAGAGATGACATTGTAAAGGCCTGCCTCAATAGCAGCAGCCTTGTCCATAGTCTTAACCTGGTCAAACGATGTAACCTTTGCCACCTCAGCCATGATGCTTGTATCATGAGGTGGAGTAACCTGTGCGCCATCCTCCCAGTAAACCTTGTATCCATTGTACTCACGAGGATTGTGGCTTGCTGTGATAACAACACCGGCTATTGTGCCAAGTGTCCTTACTGCGTATGACAGCTCAGGAACAGGCGCAAGCTGTGGGAACACATATGTCTTGATTCCGTTTGCTGCAAGGCAGAGTGCTGTGGCATCTGTGAACTCATCATGCATATTACGTGAGTCATGCGCGATTGCAACGCCTCTCTTTACTGCGTCCTCTCCCTGTGAAAGTATGTAATTGGCCAGTCCCTGTGTAGCCTGACGGACTGTGTATATATTCATCCTGTTGGTGCCGGCTCCTATTACACCACGAAGACCTGCTGTACCAAACTCAAGTGTGCGATAGAATCTATCCTCTATCTCCTTATCATCACCTGCGATAGCCTTAAGCTCAGCCTTTGTAGCCTCATCAAAATATGGGTCTGTGCACCATTTTTCGTACTCCGCTCTAAAATCCATTTATATTAACCTCCTGTATCAGCTAGTAAATAAGCCTATTAATGTTAACTATACCGATTTTACCACATTAACGTGCATTTGAAAAGTTTTAGTTCCTTAATATTTTTTTAAACACAAGGCTCCTCATCCAAAGTGGCATCATACAGACAACAAGCTGTGCCGAAATCGTAACAAAATAATCGGCTGCGCTTATGGTCCCTGTCTTTAAAATACGTTTTCTTCCGGCTTTGTATTTAAGGAAATAATCAAAGCCGCCACGCCTCCTTAGCATATCATCACCGGTTCTGGCATACACAAGAGTCTCACCTATATTTGCCATACGGCAGTGATTTCTGATCATATTCGCCCAAAGAAGAGAATCCTCCATAAGCAGACAATCCTGATAATTGCCTGCAGCAAGCACTGCAGACCTTTTGTACATAACAGTCATGTGATTGAACGCATCGCGCTTTCTCTGATACTGCTTTATCACATAATTCCCAAGAGGCACTGTCCTCTCTGATAAAATATTATGCGTATCATCGGAAAACTCGCTGATGTAGCCACCTATGATATCAAGCTTTGGATTTTCCGAAAAAGCATTCAGCTGTCTTTCAAACCGGTCAGGCACACATATATCATCCGTGTCCATCCTGGCCACAAGCTCATTAGAGCAATGCTTTATGCCTTCAGCAAGGGCAAGACCGAGCCCGCTGTTTTTTTCAAGCTTTACCGTAACAAAATTTATCTCCGAAGGCCTGCATTCATACTCACTGATTGCCTCATAAAGCTCATCTGTCAGCCTGCCATCCTCCACCAGCACTATCTCGTCCGGTAAAACAGTCTGTGAATATACGCTTTCCATGCACTCCCTGAAATACTCAGGCTTTTCCTTGTAATAAATCGACAATAATACTGAAAATTTAACTTTATTCATAAGTATCATCCTCCCAGACAAACAGACTAATGTATTACCGCAAGCACAGTCTCTATGCACAGTCTGATATCATTTATCAGTGAAAATCTCTTAAGATACTTAAGATTGTACCTCATCTTGCCCGGCAGCACCTTGTGTATATATGTGTAATCCACATCATCAGAAGCCTCAAGAAGCCTGTCCTCATCCTTATACCTGATGCTTGCCTCACTTGTGATTCCGGCAGGCATCAGAAGTGTCGCCATCATCGCAGGTGTATATGCCATGACATACTTCTCCACCTCAGGTCTTGTGCCAACAAAGCTCATATCACCACATAGCACATTTATAAGCTGCGGAATCTCATCAAGCCTGTACTTTCTGATGACAGCACCGACTCTTGTGATTCTTGAATCCCCACCGACAGTCACGAGTGAACCCTTTTTGTCAGCATCATTCACCATGGTTCTGAACTTAAATATGCGAAACTTCCTGCCATACTGTGTAATACGCTCCTGCCTGAAAAAAACAGGTCCTTTGCTATCCACCTTTATCCAGACAGCAAGGACCAGTATAACAGGCGAAAGCAACACAAGAAGAACAGCGGACATAATCACATCAAAAATGCGTTTAAATACCATGCTTGTCCTCTTTCTGCTCAGATGCCTGTAATATTTAAGTGTAAAATCATTTTTCATGAATGTAGGAATCTCTCCCCATGTTCTCCATCTACTCATGTAAAATCTCCAATAAATTGTTAATTATATACTCCACATCCTCATCGCTAAGCTTTGTGTTAAGAGGAAGTGTAATCTCATTCTCATACTGATGATAAGCGTTTGGAAAATCGGCTATATCAAAGCCCATATTCTTATATGCTGTCATCATCGGAAGCGGCTTGAAATGCACATTTGTGGCGATACCTCGCTCCGCCATCTGCACTATAAGTTCATTGCGCCTGTCCACACCGATGCCCGGTATGCGAAGCAGATACAGATGCCCGTTCGATGTATGCTTGTCTGTAAAATGAGGCACAGTCAAAAGTCCAAGTGGCTTAAATGCCGTATCATAGCGCTCTATAATATCACGGCGCCTCTTAAGAAGCCCATCATATCTGTCAAGCTGTACCAGACCAATGGCAGCCTGGATATCAGTCATATTGCACTTATACGAAGGAGCCACAATATCATACTCCCAGTTGCCCTGACCATTCTTGTGGAAAGCATCCTTCGTCTGTCCGTGGAGTGAAAGCAGCATAAACTGCTTGTAGATATACTCATCATCAAAGCCCTCTATAGGTCTCCAGGTGAGTGCTCCGCCCTCTGCAGTGGTCAGATTCTTGACCGCATGAAACGAAAAGCTTGTAAAATCAGCTACATTACCACACATAATCCGCTCACCGTCTCTCATGTATGAGGCGCCAAAAGCATGAGCTGAGTCAGCCGCCACAATCACACGTCCGATTGCCCTCTGCACATCGTTTGACGGATGAAAAAGAGCCTTTTTTCTTTCCACAATATCCAAAATCCTGTCATAGTCGCAAGGCACGCCTGCAATATCAACCGGCACGATAACCTTTGTCTTTTCTGTAATAGCAGCCTCCAAAGCCTCGTAATCCATCTCAAAGGAATCAGGTGCTACGTCTATAAACTTAAGTGTCGCACCGACATGCACAGCAGGGCTTGCAGATGCAGTATAAGTGTATGCACTTGTGATGACCTCATCACCTGCACCTATTCCTAAGAATCTGAGTATCGACTCAAGACACGCAGTAGCAGAGCCCAGAGCCACAGCCTTATTCGTGCCGCATAGCTTAGCAATCCTCTTCTCAAATTCCTTAGTCCTTGGACCTGTTGTAATCCAGTCGCTTCGTAGCACATCAGCAACAGCTGACACCTCTGCTTCTGTTATATCAGGTGGTGAAAATGAAATCTGTCTTTTTTCCATAGTTATATTCCTCACTTCCCGTGTAAACCATGCCAATCATCCGGCTTTTACAGTCTATATTATCAGAATCAAAAGATATTTTAGTTCTCAAGCTCCGGATGATATGTCTTGACCACAGATGCAACTATCTGCTTGATATCCTTTGCTTCTGAGGTGCATGCCTTCTCGAGCATCTCAAGCTGCTTCTCAAAGAGCTCATCATCCATCTCAATAGGCTCACCCACATGAATCAGCTTGTTTGGAGTCTCCTTAAGACCCTCCTCACTCATCAGCATCTCCTCGTAGAGCTTCTCGCCCGGACGCAGTCCTGTGTATACAATCTGGATATCCACATCAGGCTCCAGTCCCGAAAGCCTGATAAGATTCCTTGCCATATCATCAATCTTGACAGGCTCGCCCATATCGAGTACGAAAATCTCTCCTCCATGAGCATAGAGCCCGGCCTGCAGTACAAGTGCCACCGCCTCCGGAATTGTCATAAAGTACCTAATAATACGCTTGTCCGTCACAGTAACCGGACCGCCATCCTCTATCTGCTTCTTAAATAGCGGGATAACACTTCCGTTACTTCCGAGCACATTTCCAAAACGTACCGCTACAAAATCAGTCCCAGTCTGCCTGTTCATCATCTGTATAACCATCTCGCACAGGCGCTTTGACGCGCCCATGATATTAGTCGGATTGACCGCCTTATCTGTAGAGATAAGTACAAACTTCTTCACATGGTACTCTGCTGCAAGCCTTGAGAGCTTTAATGTGCCAAGCACATTGTTTTTTATTGCCTCATTCGGGCTCTCCTCCATCAGCGGTACATGCTTATGTGCTGCCGCATGATAGATAATCTCAGGATGATATGTCTGAAATACATAGTGCAGCCTGTTGGTATTGCGCACAGAGCCAATCAGCGTCTCCACCCTTACATAAGGATACTTACGCTTCAGCTCCTGCTGTATATCGTATGCATTATTCTCGTAAATATCAAAAATGATAAGAAGCTTCGGGTCCTCTCTGGCTATCTGACGGCAAAGCTCACTACCTATGGAGCCACCGCCACCTGTAACCATAACCACCTTGCCCTGTAAAAATGAATGAATACCATCATTATCCACAACAACCGGATCCCTGCCAAGCAAATCCTCTATACTGACCGGACGCAGATTAGAAACCGAAACCCTGCCGTCCACCATCTGATATATTCCCGGAACCACAGACACATCACAGCCGGTATCCTTACAAATATTGAGTATATCCTTCCTGTCCTTACCCGATGTGGAAGGTACAGCATACACAATCTTTGTGATATCATACTTCTCAACCATCTCCGGAATGTCGTTTCGATTGCCGACAATAGGCACGCCGTCTATGAAGCGGCCGAGCTTCGCCGGATTGTCATCTATGATACAGCAGGCCTTTGTGTGCAGATGTGAGCTCATGATAAGCTCTCTGATAAGCATCCTGCCCGCATTTCCTGCTCCTATAATCATGACTCTCTCATCACCGTTTGCAAAGCCTCTCTGCTCAAGCATCTTCTGGCCTGTCCTGATAAATCTGTACGCAAACCGGCACGCTGTGCACAGTGCAAAGCTGAGCATCAGTCCGATAATCCAGAAGGCATACGGCATCTTAATCTCATACACCTCATGAATGATAACGCACAGAACCGTAAGCACCAGAAAGGCACCAATAATATGCATAAACTCATTGATGCTCGCAAAGCGCCATATACTGTGATACAGCCTGAAAATATAAAACACCACAAGTGAAATCACCATAAACAATGGCACAATGTGCAGATACCCCTCCAAAAATGAGAGCGGAATATGTGAATATGAAAACTCAAACCTGATCATCAAAGCGAAAAAGAATGAGATTGCAATAATACACATATCAACAAATGCAAGAACCAATGCCCTGAAAACCCATTGCTTGTCATTGCCCATGTATGAATCCGGCTTCTCCGGACCATCGCATTTTGTTTTGTCTTTTAGATTATTTGTATCTTTTTTCATGTCAAGTCTATTACTCATATAGAATTTTCTCCTTTTGTCCTACACTGCAAAAAGCAGCTTCTATATCCCTATGCAAATCAACTTCTCATAAACTGCATTTAAATTTACGCTTTATTATACCATACACACACTATTATAGTTCTTATTATTTTATTAAATATACCACATTTAGCGATTTTTGAAAACAAACAGCTTGCTTATGACATAGTTGAGCACAACCACAACCACCTGTGCTGCAAGCTTCACCCACATGCTTGGATAGTCCAAAAGCGTGATAAAAATAAAGATAATAGCCTCTTCAATAACCAGTGTGATAAATCTGCCACTGAAAAAAGCAAACATCTGTACTAAAAACGCCGTCTTTGTCGGCGTAGCAACCTTAAACACCCACTTCTTGTTGGTAACATATGAGAAAAGTACAGCAAACACCCATGCCAGCGCATTCGCAATCAGCTCATTGATTCCAAACAAAACATTAAAAATAGCATATGCACCTATACTGATCACAAAGGTCATATTGCCAAAAACCGTGTATAAAACAAGCTCCTTAAACTCCTCTTTCCTGTTTTGTATTATAATATTATCCATTTCTCCACCTATGTGACAGGCTTTATTCCCCTGTCGTAATTTATACGTGTAAGTTGATAGTAATGTTAATTTGCGATTTTTATATAATAACTGCATAGCCAAAATAAGTCAATATGTGATATGATATCTGCATGAAAAAGAAAACACAAAAATACAAGAGTATAAAACTAAACTACATATATAATGTGAGCTACCAGATACTCACACTGATCACACCGCTTATCACAGCGCCGTACCTCTCGAGGGTGCTTAAGGCAGACGGAATAGGTGCATACAGCTATACCTACTCACTGGTATCATACTTTATCATGTTTGCCGCACTGGGCACTGTAAACTACGGAAACAGGGAAATATCATACCTGCAGGAGGACAGAGCAAAACGCACCAAAACCTTCTGGGAGATAGAGCTTCTATCCGTCATCAGCGTGATTGTGTGTCTGTGTGCATATATGGTATTCACACTTGCATTTGGGCACTCACCGCTCAAAAAGCACCTGCTATTGATTGAAGCCGTGTACCTGATATCAGTTGCTTCTGATATCTCCTGGCTGTTTCAGGGACTTGAGGAATTTGGCAAAATAGTCGGTCGAAACGTGATTTTTAAAATCATAAACATCGCTTTTATCTTCATCGCCGTGCGCTCAGAGGGTGATTTGCTCATATATGTGGCAGGAATATGTCTATTAGAGCTTTTTGCCAATATATCCATCTGGTTTTACCTGCCTCAATATGTTGACAGACCAAAGCTTAAGGAGCTTAAGCCATTCTCTCATCTAAGGGCTACTCTCACACTATTTGTACCTACTATAGCTACAACCATATACACAGCGCTTGACAAAACCATGCTCAACAACATAACCGGCAGCATGACAGAAAACGGCTACTATGAGCAAGCCAACAAGATATCCAAAATGGTTCTCATGCTCGTAACCTCACTCGGTACTGTGATGCTTCCAAGAATAGGAAGAGCCTTCAGTGAAAATAAAAAAGACGAAGTAAAAGCCCTCCTTTATAAGAGCTTTCAATTCGTCTGGTTTATAGGTCTTGCCCTGTGCTTTGGCCTGATAGGCATCGCGCGCAATTTCTCGCCATGGTTTTTTGGTCCGGGATATGAAAAGGTGCCATATCTCATCATGATAATGGCCACCCTGTTGCCGATTATAGGCTTAAGCAATGTAATCGGTATACAGTATCTGGTAACAACCAAGCGTGAAAGCCTGCTGACACGCTCAGTATGTATCGGAGCCGCAGCCAATTTTGTCATGAATATGATTCTCATACATCAGCTCTATTCATACGGTGCAGCCATAGCCTCTGTCATCTCGGAGGTAATAATAACTGCCGTACAGCTTTACTTCATACGAAATGAGCTTAGCATCCCGAAAATATTTTCTCTATCGTGGAAATATCTCATATCAGCAGTCTGTATGCTTATAGTACTGCTGCTCATGGATGCAAGGCTGTCAGTCAGCTTCATGCACACAATGATTATGATTGTGACCGGATTTATAGTCTATATGGTGCTGCTTGTACTGATGCGTGACGAGATGGTGTGGGAAGGCATAAGGCTCATCAAAGCCCGAATCAATGCCACTAAATAATACCATTCTGCAACGCTTAATTCCCCGGCAGCTTCACTTATTTGGCTGCCTCATACTCTCCAACCACCTGTGCCTCTCCTCTGTCAGTATATTCTCTTGCCATTTTCAGAGCTTTTTTAGTCCTCTTCACAGACTTTTTCCATCTTGAAAGCTCTGATTTTGCCGTATCAGACTTTATACCATATTGATTCACAGCCATATCGCCAATATATGACGAAAGCTTTTGGGCACCATAGGCATTCAGGTGTTCAAAATCTGCGAAATCATGGGAATCATCTATCCCTACAGAACTCTCATAATCAGTACTCAGATCAAGAAAATCGTATCCATACTCCTTCGTTATACTTTCAATCTGCTCAAGACCCGACTTATCAGCCGCCTGTGTCTCATGAGGCGGCTGCAGCAACAGCACATGCTCTATGCCAAGCTTATTGCAGTACGAAAGCAGCTCCTTAAGATATGCTCTGCACTCATCAGTCAGCACATAGGCTTCTTTAGTAGGCTGTCCGATATTTGCCAGATTGTCACGGCCTCCGGTGATGCCTGTTTTTGAATAAAAGCCCTTCAGATAGCCTCCACCACTGAGCCTCATATAGGCACGAGTGACAAATGAGGTATACACCGCCTCAGGGTCCTTCCAGTTGCCATGATACTTCTTCAATGGAAAATAAAGGGTATCCGATATGTTATCCTTCACCTTTTCATCATCCTTATTGATATTTTTGGGAATAGTCTTTACTGTGTCAAGCTTGTTCTGTGACATAGGCATATTGTCAATCCACTTTCTCAGATAAACCTCATCAGTCAGATTCCAATTTCCCTGACTAAATGCAGAAGCATTGATTACAAGAAGCTTCGGCTTCTGTCTCTTCACAATCTCCGTGACGATGGACTTGTACATATTGCATGGCACAGCTCCTATTGAAAGATTGCACGACTTAAGGCCATACTCCTCCCACGCCAGAGCCGGCGCATAGCCCGTGTATACCTCACTTGGTCCAATCATGACCATATCAAGGCTGTTCTTTGGCTCTGCGTAAAAGCCATATATATTTTCAATATCGCTGCTGTCAATGGCAATAAATGCCTTTGATACTATTTGCATGAGCAATAGGAGGACTATTGCAAATGCAGGGATTTTAATAAATTTCATGGTGTTTCCTTTTCTATTAAAACGCTTTATTTTGATATTTTTTCAGTAAACACTATATAGTATAGCGGATTAGTATTAAAAAACAACACCCTGATTCATATTTATCATTTTCTGATATGAAGCTGTTTACCCGGGTAGAATATAAAATCGATAAGCCTGATTTTCTTTATGATACACTCATACAATATCCAGCATATAGCAGTGCTTCCTGCAAATCCACATATACACTGCAGCGCCATATTGGTTATACCGGCCCTGTTCAATATAATCCTGATTCCACCTACAAATATCACATTCATCGCATAAAACGGCATGCTGTCACGGCCGATAGACTGTAACCATTTAGGGAAATCACAATACCCTGATAAAAAATAGCTTACTGCTAATATAAATACAGTCACTATACAGGCGGTAAGCCGCTCAAACAGACTGCTACACAGGGGATTGCTGCTCATGTCATCCTGTAATACTATGCCGGACGACTCAACAAGCACACTCATAACGGCAAGGCTCAGCACAGCATACCTATTATACAGTTTATCAAGCCACTTCTTAATCAGGCATCCCAGATAAAAGTACATCTGAAAGCCGGCTATGTAGTTAAAGCCCTCATAGTGAAAGCTGCCATAGCATGTGAAAGCAATTATTAAAAACAGCACAAATAAAAGCTCCATTTTATAATTAAAATGTGGCAGAAGCCTCGCAAACACATAATCAACCATATACGCAACACAATATAAGAGAAACAGTGCGTATAAATACCATAAAAACTCTATCGGCTTCCACGGTATGCTTATCAGGCTGCTAACGGAAACCGGCTCCCTTATCAAATTTGAAAGGGCAAATTTAATAATCCAGTAAATAACTGAAATCATCACGTAAGGCAGAAGGATATTAAATGCTTTATGAAATATCCGGCTAAAAATGCCTTGTGAAACATTCCCTACATATTCACTGTATAAGAAGCCTGAAACTGCGATAAAGCAAGGCATGTGAAAGCTGTATATTACATTTGCAATACCATTCATTGTATCATCAAATGAATACATGTCTGTCAGGCCCAATGTAGTGTGACCTAAAATCACAAATAAAATAAGGATGCCCTTTATGAAATCAATTGTTTTATCTCGTGTGGTGTTGGTTTGCATGTTATGACCTTTCCTTAAACACAACCAGCTTACTAATCACATAATTCAGCACAATAACAATAACCTGCGCAATCACCTTAATCAGCATACTATTAAACCCAAGCCATGTGATAAACACAAGCAATATAGCTTCCTCAACAACCAGTGTAATCACTCGCCATGAATAAAACACAAACATCTGCTTTATAAATGCCTGCACACTATCAGTCGGTGACTGAAATACCCAGACACAATTCGTCAGAAATGCAAACATAACAGTTATAATCCATGAAAGAATATTGGCAATAAGCTCATTTATTCCCATACCAACATTAAAACATGCATATGTAGCTATGCTCACAATAAAGCTCAATCCACCAAAAAATAAATACAATAGCATCTCTTTGTACTTCTTGTAGAATGGATTAAAAATTCTGAGTATAGGTAATTCCATTAATTTATCAAATACTTTCATTCCACATAAAACCTAATAAATCACAACCTTTGTTCCATTTGGAATATTATCATACAGCCACTTTGCATTATTAATGTCCAATCTTACACAGCCATGAGAAACTTGTTTGCCAAGCGTTCCATCTTGTATCTGTGTCATACTACCACGATTATAAAGCACTGAATGGAACAAATAGTTTCCATAAAACTGCGTATAATACCAACATGTATAAGACCTGCTACCAAAAGATTTACCTCTTCCATAGATTGTAAACTCCCCTTTTACTGTAGGCGTAGAAGGCTTTCCCGGCCCACATGACCACAATGCAACTCGACTCCAATTACCATAGCTTCCACTATAAACGCCTACCTGACATGCAGATGTGTCTGTCATAATAAGCCATCTTGTAGAACTGGCTCTTACCTGTGCGTTCTTAGACATTACATCTAATGCTGCCGGTTTTGGTGTATATACGGGCTTATTTTTATAATAATTTGCAACACTTCCAGGTGCAGGTGCCCCCTTTCTTACCAAATTAATCCTTAGAGCCTCTACTCTATAACTAATACCAGTTGAGCCTGATGTCTGCCCATTTGAAGCCCAACCTAACCATCCATAATTCTCTATATGTGAACTGTAGTATATATTATAAAATGTTGCTAACTGACCTGTAAGCTTTATCTCAATGGCTTCTACCTGCTTAGCCCTACCTGAGGTTCCAGAATATTGCCCCAAAGTTTTCCATCCAGTCCATCCTATATCCTGCACATGCGTTCTATACATGATAGTACCGGTTAATGAATGTACAGTATCCTGAGATAAATTGATATTAATTCCTTCAATTCTCAGTTTTCGTCCTGTCGTACCTGTAATGTTTCCCCCTGAAACCCACGGCATATTACCTATATCCTGTTTATAGTTCTATTTTATCACATATGCATTTTATTTAAAACAAAAAAAGAAACTAATACAAATTATCTGTATCAGTTTCTTTTTTATTAATTTATCTGGCAATATATGCCATTGTATTTTTAGAAATTATTCCACCATAATTGTTGCCAGGTGCTGACTGTCCTTTCTTCACTAATACTATCTGCAATGCCTCTAAATGAAGATTTTGTCCGGATGTTCCTGCATTCTGTCCATTCTTTGCCCATCCAAGCCATCCGTAATTTTGTGCATGTACTCTGTAATAGATATCGTATTGATTTGCCATTTCTCCCGTCAGAGACATATTTATTGCCTCTACATTCAGAGCTCTGCCTGTCGTTCCTGCAAGTGCACCATCCATCACCGTATTCTGCCAGCCGATATTCTGTACATGTGTCTGGTATTTTATTCCTCCTGAACACGGCTGCCCGTCAAGATCTATCTTTATTGCTTCAAGTCCAAGATTTCTGCCTGTTGTTCCACTGAGACTTCCGTTTTCCACTGCACTCTGCCATCCGATATTACTTACGTGGCTCTGATATCTTACCGATGCATTTGTGTTGATTATCGGAACAGTACTGGTTTTTGATATATACGCTTTTGCGTTATTAGATGTGTATCCTCCATAAAATACTGTAGGAGCCATATCTCCCTTTGCCGTTACAACTATCTGGATTGCTTCAAGTCTATATGCATATCCTGAGGTTCCTGCTGCCTCTCCATTTTTTGCCCAGGCTAACCAGCCATAGTTCTGTGCATGTACTCTGTAGTATATATCATACTTATCAGCATCTTTACCGGTAAGTTTTAGCATCAATGCTTCCACATGCTTATTCTGGCCGGTTGTTCCACTCTGTTCTCCATTGAACGAGTTTCCAAGCCATCCGTCATTTTTCACATGTGTTGTATAGATCACACCAATGTCTGCATCTGATTTTACATTTATTTTTATTGCCTCAAGCTGCAGTCCTCTGCCTACGGTTCCTGCCATAGCTCCGTTTGACACACCATTCTGCCATCCGATATTTGCTACATGTGTCTGGTATGATACTGATACACTGTTTAATACCCAATGTGCATACAGAACATGATCAGAAGCTGTTTTTACTGCACTGTTAAAACTTATCTGTTCTCCACTGTCTACAGCCGTCCACCAGCCTGCAAATGTATATCCGCTTCTTGTCGGTGTAGGTAATTCACCATACGCATTTCCAAAAATAACAGTTTTTGAATTGGTATTAACTGTTCCACCATCAGCATCAAATGTAACTGTGTAACTGTTTGATGCCCAATGTGCATAAACAGTCTGATCAGCTGTAACCTCTACCTTTGTATCTTTAGTGATCTGTGTTCCACCGGTAGCTGCTGTATACCAGCCAATAAATGTATAACCATCTCTTTCAGGAGATTCCAAATCGCCATATGTGCCGCCATATGTAATATTCTTGCTTGTATTTGTAAGATTACCTCCTGCTGCATCGAAATTTAATTTTACTGTAACCGGAGCCCAAACTGCATTAACTGTTGTATCTGAAGCTATCTTATTATATGCCTTATCCCACGATAATACATACCCGGTCTTTGTTATTTCCGGAGCTTTCGCCCCTCTCATACACAAAACATTCTGTGACTCAACAATCTGACCATTATCAACAAAATCCACTTTATATCTAAGTGGTGACGCATCACGTTCTTCATTTATACCATATGATATGTAATGGTCTACATAACCCTCATAATCATCACCAAACGCACTTTGTAAGTCCCTATATCTTGTTTTGTAACTTATAACATCAAAATTCTCACTTGCCTGACGTCCCTCTCGTATTCCATTTTCTAGATAATGCTGATAATATAAATACCAATTATCTCCAAAAGCATTTTGCAAATCTATATTATTATCCTTATAAAAATGCACATCAAAAATTTCATTACCACGACGACCTTCAGCCATGCCATATTTAATAAAATGTTGCAGTGCAGCTTCTGCAGTATTTCCCCAATTATTCTTCACATCAGGATTATTATTCAAATAATATGATGCGTCAAATATAAGGTGATAGTCTTCTTGTTTTAATCCAAAATAATTAACAATTCCCTGTGCATCTGCGATGCCAAGTTTTTTTAAAGCTGTCTCCGATCCAAGGTAATTAGTCGCGTCACTTTGATTACTTATATACGCATGTTCAATAATAATTCCCGGGAAACCGGCCTTTTTACTATTTCTTATTACACTATAGTAATCACAAATAGATCCATCTGTATAGGTATCTCCACTCTCAGAATTTCTGATACGCGTTCCATCATTTGCCAGTCCTAATGCGACTAACTGTTTAAGAACCTCGTTTGCTAATGCTCCCCCCTGTGCACCAATATTTGCATTTAAGCTGGAATTAGGATAATAAACTGTTGCGCCATGAACACTCGAGCTGGTTGTCGAATTATTATGAATTGAAACAAATACACTTGCTCCTACTGACTTAGCATAGTTTACTCTATCTTCAAGAGCTACATAATGATCATCATTTCTTGTCATATATACGTTTACACGTTTGTATTTACTAAGTTCTTCCTTGCAATACTGTGCAATCTTCAAATTAAGTGTTTTTTCTAAATAGGTCTTTCCACCATAACTTGCCTGTGCTCCACCATCGTTGCCGCCATGCCCCGGATCAAGAACAACATTCACTGCCGAACTAGCTCTAAAGAGATTATTCTGCTGTACATCAGCCGCTGCTGCAATAGCCTCGCTAATTGTATTCCCCGCAGCTTGTGTTGATGTTTCATCCGGATTTATTACTACTGCATCATACACTTCACTGCCCGTATTTTCATTATCTGAATTGCTATTATCTGAATCCTCCGCATATGCATCAGCATTCAAATCCATTACAACAGTATCAATTCCAAACTGTGAATTAATTCCAATAGCTTCAAAGTCTACTGAATACCCGTCAGTTTCGAGAGACTTAACTGTATAACAGCCTGAAACCAGATCACTTGATTCAAATATCAGGTTTCCATCCTCCGTCATCTCTCCACTTATTTCAAATGACTGATTTAAATCGGTATTTTCAACTGTTAATCTAGCATTTGATTGATCAATGCCATCCGCTAATCCAACAATTATCCTTACAGCATCTCCCTTTTTAACAGATGGATCTGCAACAGATAAATATGTAACTATCTGATTTTCACTATTATCTTGTTGTTGATAGCTCTCCGTACTATTACCTGTCTCTGCAGAATCAGCAAAAACAAAAGTGTTTGCCGAAATCAGCATAGAAAGCGTCAACAACAGTGCTACTACTTTTTTCATCTTAAAACGCCTTTCCTTTTGTAATAAATCTAAAATATAGTTTATCACATAAGAAAAGACGTTTAAAGAGTTACCTTTTTATATTTTCTTAAGATTTTTTATAATTCGACGGATTGCAACAAGTTAATTATCAACTCATAATATGTATCAGGAAATGCTAGTATTTCATATTTTATCACAACAAGAAAGACAACGTTTAAAGACTTTTTACCTATTTTATTTAGTTTTTACCATAAAGCAATTTCTTCCTATATAATTGAGAATCTTTCAATAATTCAACATTTATATAGTCCAGACCATATTTTTCAATCAAAGTATCCTCTCCAGAATAAAGGTTAGTTCCTAATCCAAGTCTATTTCCCTCTATTTGAACCCCTAAAGCTGCCAATGTTGTTGGATACAAGTCCAAAGTTGTATATTCTCTTTCAACACATGGTTTTTCATTAACCGCTGCGCCATTAACAATTGTAAAATATGTTCTTCTATTAAAATCTGTTGCATTTTGTCTTTCTATATAATCAGAATCCATTGTAAGATGATCTCCGGAAATAACAACTGTTGTATTATCATAAAAATCCTGTTGTTTAATCCAATCCAGAAATTCGGAAACTTGCCTGCTTGAACATGCAATAACATTACTATATTGTTCATCATATTGATTCTGACATAATTCACATACATAGCCATCTGTAAAATGCGTATCTACTGTTAACATTGTAAGATTAAACGGTTCATCTTTAGAAGCTAAATTATTTAATTCATTTTTTGCATATTCAAATAATTTTTCATCTTCATATCCCCACCAAACCATATAATCATCATCTATGTAGCCTCTATCAATTGCAGTATAATAATCAAAAATATCATAGTTTCCGTGTCCGTGAAAATACGATGAACGTCCAGCAAATTTCTTATCTGAACCAATCAAAAATTCCTGATTGTATCCTTCTCCTTTCAGGACATCTCCTATAGCCCAAACACCTGGAACATAATTATTATCTGATTCCCACTTTGAATTTAAGGTATCATTACTTATTAAGTTCTCATTAATTGGTACACCGGATGTCTGTGCAACCAATCCACCCATTGTAAAAGTCGCGCCCGAAGTCGTATACGCACCATTCAATTTTCCATATATTCCAAAATTTTCATTCTCCAATGAAATTTGTGTAAGCTCCGGAATATAATTTTCACTCATAGCACCACCAACGCTCTGATCTGAATATGTCATTTCCATAGATTCTAAAAAAATATATATCAGATTTCTTTTTTCCTTTGGGAATGTAATTGCTACATCTCTTCCATCAACATAATTATCTTCATATATCGTTGAATCCTGCTTTGTATATTTTAAATACGATATGATATCAAAATGGAAACAACACAATATAATTGAATATCCAATTGCTATACACCCTAAAAGCGACATCCAAAATTTATATATCCACTTATTTTTCTTTTTTCTGAATATCAATAATCCAAATGTAACCATTAAAACGCATATTATAATAATCAAAATAATGGAAATAAATATCACACTGAATGATGAAGTATTTGTTCCTTCCAAAGGTGTATTTAAATGATATATTATCTGTCCTATTGGCACATCTTTAAAATTTTTCTGCATATACCAAAAACCATATAGCAATGCTCCACCTAATGCAGTTAATATATATGTTATGAAAGCAGACAGGAAATTAAAAATCCTACTATGTTTCTTATCATCATTATTCTGACACAATAATACAAATTGCAAAATACCAAATAGCAAATAACAAAACGTACCTATATAAAACAATACTAATTGTCTATTCAAAAACAGTTTAACTACCTTATAATTTAGTTTTTGTGACAAAATAAACATATTATCCTGAGTAAGTGCAGTAATATACAAGCCATCATCATGTACCTCATACTCAACATCCTTACGAGATGATATGTATTTTTCTAGTTTCGATCCAGATACTTCTATGGAATTTCCCCAAAAATCAGAAAATGTAATACTCTTAATCGAATATACCTCTAATGTATTTATAGGATCAACTCTAAATAAATTATTGTTGATTTCTGCCAGACTCATTTTTATTTTGAAATTCGCTTTTTTATTTTCAAAATATGCATTAATACTATCCTCTTCTGTCATTTTCTTAACACTGGGCGCATAATACATTTGGGCATAGTTTTTATTTGAATGCTCTTCTCCATATTCAATTGAAAAATTATATGTATGTTTTCCGAATATTCCCATACATAAGCCAATTAATAATAACGCAATAAAAGCCACGTCTATTATAGCTAAAACTACACTTAACAAACGTCTATTATTACATAATTCGTTTTTTATCTTTCGCATAATAAAATACCCCTTATTTATATATAAAGAAACAAGGAGTATTATATTATAATCTTGTATTTTTTTCAACTTTTTCTTAACTTTTTCTTAACCTTTGAAATGTCAAGCATTAATTGCAAATTTTTTTCAAAAATTTTTAGTGCGTATTTTACCACAAATATGCACTTTCACATGTACCATATTTGTTTTTGTCCCACGACTCCTAATCCGCCTGTAACAGCCGGATTTTTTTTATGATATTTAATTCTCCATGGTTAAATGATAAGTCTCATTTCTTCCTCATACAGCTCCTGTGATGACCTTCCGCCAAACATTGGTCGCGGATAATTATTAAGCCAGTCCTCTACCTTCTGTATGTCTTTTTTTGTCTTTCTGTCAAAGTTCGTTCCCTTTGGTATGTGCCTTCTTATCATCCTGTTCTGATTCTCGTTTGAGCCTCGCTCAGCACTACAGTAAGGATGGCAGTAATAAACCTCTGTACGTTTCTTTCCTTTTTTATCTTTTTTCTCAATTCCCTCACAGTCAGCAAATTCAGTTCCATTGTCTACTGTTATTGTTTTAAATATATCAGAAAAAAGCCTGCCCCACTTGCGTTCAAGGCTGTTTATACACCTCACCACTGATGCAGCTGTGTGATCCTTTACCTTAAATATCTTCTCATACCTCGTTTTACGCTCAGTCAATACAACAAGTGCATTCTTTGACTTTCCCTGCTGACCCATAACAGAGTCCATCTCCCAATGTCCAAATTCCTCACGTGTATCGATATCAACTGGTCTATGTTCAATGCTTGTTCCTGCAGCGGCTCTCTTTGCCTTTCTATGTATCTTATGGTAGCTTTTTCTTTTCCTCTTTATGGCCAGATTGTCTGCTGTCACTCTCATGAATATGCCTTCATATATGTACTTGTACAAGGTCTGCTTTGTTATAGTCACGCTGAAATTAAGGTTTTTCCTTTTTATATCCAAAAGCGCAGCTTCCGGACTGTATCCATCATCTGCTATTTTCTTTTCAATATAATTGGCAAGTTCAATGTCTTTGCCTATCTTAAGGACAGGTCCTTTTGCCTTAAGGTTTTCCTGGTACTTTTCTTCTGCTATGTCTGCACTGTACCTTTCTGTCTCTGTCCAGTCAGAATTCCTGTGCATGTATCTTCCACGCTTCAGCTCCCTGTATATCGTGCTGACATTCACCCTCAGCGTATCAGCCATATCCTTCGCCTTTTCCCCACTGAGATACATCTTCTCAATTTTACGGCGGTCGGTTATTGTCAGCTGTCTGAATATTCTTCCCATGGTTTTGGCGCCTCCTTTGCATTTTTGTGTTAGAAGTATACCTTAAACCTCATAGTATTCCTATATGCATACTACACAATATTATCTGTTTGGTATATTTCATAAGTCACAAAAATAATATATCATCATAATTCCACGGCATCCGGTAAATGTTACACTCTGATGGACATATGCAGATTACACAGTCATGTTCCCATCATGCACTGTGATCACAAACATATAAAGAGTAATTATTGTATATTTTGCACAAAAATAAGGTGCAGGACTGTTTCACCCTGCACCTTATAAATTCTATAGTCTCGGCTTATTCTGTTTTACATTCTGTTTTACATCCTGTTTATTTTCCATGGTTTTTGCCCTTTGGAATATCTCTGCAGTTGTCTGTCCCGTCAGATCAGCCCACCGGCCCATGCACTCATTATAATGTTCAAGTGCCTCTGTCACATTATCAGATTTATAAGATGCATACAGATATGGCGGCTGTGGTACTCCGTCCTTGAATACCTGCATGACTATCTGCTGACGGATAAGCAGTGGACCGGTTCTCATGTGCTCCATGCCGTTCAGCTCATTCTGGAAACGTGCAAATACCTTGTCGTTTCCATTTTCAATCGTAAAACACTGCGCCCTTATATATTTACCGACTATAATGGGATTATCAATGTTCAGCTTAGTATTTTTAATTGCAAAACGTACACCATCCCTGTTTTTCTCAGCAAAGAAATTAGGCATCAATGTAATAACGTCCGCACTGCTGTACATGGGTTCTTCATCTTCCTGTATTTCAGCGGCATCTTCCGCTCCATCAATGCCTTTGTTTTCATCCTGACTTATTTTGGGCTTGCGTATCTGACCTACATATGTAATTGCCTTGTCAAGATATGACATTTTAATTTCATCTGTATCATTTTTAGCGTAATCTTCACGAAGGCTCTTAAGGTATTGTATATATTCTTCCCTGTCTTCAGTTCCTGAATATATCCCATCCAGGCGTTTTCTGTCAGCAGCAACTCCTGCCATATTTAAAGTCTGCATTACTTCATCTTCAGTCGGACTTAAAACCAGGCTTTCAGGATACGCTTCAATAAGCTTTTCAACGGCTGCCTTTACAGTCTCATTATCCCTCAAGGCCGGATAAGCATTCAGTGATGGCACATCTATTATTTTTCCCATTACAATATCTGCCTGCTCATCTTCAATACTGTCCGTTCCCTCAACATGGTAATTAATTCCAATCGCAGGGATTCCGTGAAGTCTTGCCGGGTCAATCTGATTAAATTTCTCTATTGCTTCCTCAATAGTGGAAATATTGTCAATGTAAGTGCCCATGCTGTGGAACTCGCTGCTCTCTGCAACAGTGAATGTAATGACTGCATTGACAGTCTTTTTTTCAGCATCTTCGGCTTTCTTCTGTTCTTCCTGAATCGCCTGCGTATTCCCGACTGTCTGTTGTTCCCCTGAAATTTCTGCATAACGGGCGGCAATAGTGGATTCACTTATAGGCACTCTGCCGGTGTCATTTTCTTTATACCAGGGTTTTGCAACGGCTGCATTCATTTCATCATACCATTTTGTCATACGGTCATTTTCAGGAATATTATTTCTGTTCTCATAATCATAGATTGCACTTACCTGTCGCCTGTATTCATCTGTCAGCTCTATCTCCTGATTAATCTTAGTCTCCTGCACTTCCTGCATATTCACCTCTTCCTGCGCCCTAATGATTTTATCATATTCCAATAATACCCTTTCCTCTATTTTCCGCTGTATCGCAGCTGTAACACCATACACGGTATCCCTGTACTGTCCCTGTGTCTGATACTGTGGCATCTGTACAAACCGTCCCTTTCTGCCTTCCTTTATTACTATGCCGTTAACCGTCATTCCATACATTTTGACCGATGCAATGCCTAGTTTCTGCACTACAGAGCCTGTTTTCTGGTTAAGCGGGGTAATTCTCACATCATCTATATTTACATCCGGTACAGTTTCTGCAAAAAGCTTTTCTTTTGTGACCTCAAGTACCACTCTGTCTATCTCATTCCTGACCTCCCTGTCATGCGGATATACCACCCCTGAATACCTGTCTCCGTCTTTTCTCTGAGGATAAGATACAAACATCATTTCTTTGCCGGACTTATCGTCAAACCATTTTCTGACTGAGACCGGAAATTTAAAAATCCCTTCTATTTCTACCCATCCGGTAGCAACGGTAGATGTGTTCTTAAATGAATCAAAATCCACCCTCATATTAGCCTTTATGTTCATTATCTGTCATCTCCATTCCTTTTATTATCAATTACATAAGCCCTTCTTAAATTGTCCATGTCATCTGTAGGTGCAAGAAAAATATTTATCATCTGCTCTTCATTCAGGCCGTCATCCATCGCATTTGAAATTATTTCTTTTTCTATTTCCTTCAGTTTGTCCCAGTATCTGCCACACAGGTCTGCAAATGTATCTCCTGTCCATCCCGTCTTGTCTGTTTCTTCATCCTTCTTAATAAGCTCTTCCGTATCAACATCATGAAGAAGTGCAAGACCTTTTATCTGCTCCACTTCCTCGTCTGACTCTTTGACGGCCTGTCTGTATAGCTCTGCTATCTCATCCACAGACCTTTTTCTGGCTGAATCAAATGACAGGTATAAAAGGTCACGCTCATCAACCTCGCATGAATATATGGTTCTGTCAGTCTTGGCCATGACCTTCAGCCGTTCAATTTCTTCCCTATCTGTAACGAAATCCAGACATTTATCCCTGGAAAGGGTAATATACCTGAAATTCTTTGCATCATATATGGTGCGCACCGGATGTTCGTAATCACCAAGTGCCAGCGCTGCGCTGTATCTGTCTTTCAGCCAGTCAGCTGCCGTAAAACCGTATTCCGGCTTATCAAAAGGTATTGCCTTGGTATCATATATCGGCGGTCTCGACTCAAAAAACACTATACATTCAGTCGGTGGCATTCTCTTAACCTGTCCCGGAGTCATAAGTTTCATTTCTACTTTTGAATACGATAGATCCGATGACTGGTTCATTCCATAAGACAGACGATCATCCCTTTTATCTGCCGTTGCAGACTGAAGCATTTCTGATATAAATTCATGTGTACTTTTTGCAAATGGTCCTGAGCCGAGATATACTGCCGTTGCAAGGTTATCCATTAAAATTTCCCATTTATCATTAGGGAAAATTGCCTTTGCCTGTGCTATTGATTGCAGCATTATTACAGCACTGATATTACGGCTTCGTATTACTCCAAGCAGTTTTTCAGTATCAGCCGGACGGGCACCGGCATAAAACTCATCCATCCAGACCTGTACTTCAAATGGCAGTGGTGCTTTTATCTCATCATCTGATACCCTGACAAGCACATCAAAAAGCTGTGTGTAAAACATGGAAATTATCCATGTGTATGTATTAACGTTATCCGGCATGACAAGAAACAGTACTACCGGAGTTTTTCTATCATAGTTTGCTCCCAGTCCAATCTCACGGATATCAATATCATTGCCGGAAAAGATACGTTTAACCTCTGCTGTCTCACAGATATTTAACATTGCAGAGATCATAAGTGACACAGAGCCTTCCGTTTCAGCCGCTTTGCCCTGAAATTTCCGGTACGCACGCACAGGTGGATAATCAGCTCCTTTTTCCCTCTCTTTTGCTCTCATGAGCAGTGACAGCCTGTTTGTCTCTTCTCCGGTCATTTCATCGATAACCACCTCATTTTCAAGAGCCAGTAAACTCATGACATCATTAAATGTAGCTGTTCTGCCATGGTCTTTCGCATCAAGCCATGCATAATAAAATACTGACTGCATCTTAAGGTCAACAGCATCATCCCAGAAAGGATCTGCAGCTGTATTGCCCTCAATTGGTCGAACTGCATCATGCCAGCTTTTTATAATTCTTAACATATCTGACTCTGTCTGAATCCATGTAAACGGATTAAACCGGTCTGACTTTTCAGGATTTTTGAAATTCAAAGACAATATTTTGTATCCGGCTTTTTCATAAGCTCTTCCCAGTTTTCGTTGTGTATCTCCTTTAACATCCAGAATGACATGGTTAGCTCCAAACTGAAGCATATTCTGGTGCATTATGGATGTTGTCTTAAACGAACCTGAAGCACCGACAACAAGCATGTTATTGTTTGAAAGTCTGCCTTTCATGCTCACCTTTACATTTTCCGATACTATCCTGTTGTTCTTATCATCATCTTTATCTGCCAGCTCCCTGCTCGCTGTTTCCGGGTCAAGCCAGTCTTCGTCACCATGCTCCATCTCGCTGTGGAAGTTCCTGTAATGAATCATGTAATAATTTACAAAGAAAAACCAGCCTATAAAGCCAATACCTACCCATGCCGGAGTCTTTGAGTTTGCAATCTTAAAAAAATGTGTGACCGCCCACAGCATCTGTGCATTATAGTCTCCTTTAAGGCTTGCAGGCGCCACATAAAGACCCGATATTATATATCCAAGCAGTAGGAAAAACAAAAGCAGGAAAGCAAATGCTGCCCATGGTGTTTTCTTCTTTACATATCTTGTTCCGTAATTTGCCATATTTCCTCCAATAAATATAAGGTGCCGGATTCCGGTACCTTATATTAAAATATTATACCTTCGGGTTTAATATCTTACTGTTATTCACATTCGGAGCTTTCGGCTTGAGATTCTTTACATATGCCATGTTCCTTGTGACATTCTCATACTGCTTATGAATATTCTCATAGCTTGCAGTTTTCACATTTCCATTCTCTGCAACCATCGAGGGCTTGTTTTTGGGAATAAATCCCACATAGGTTCTGCCCTCATCTGCCACAAATACATTTTCAGCCGGAAGTATGAGATGCTTTTCATTTTTTCCGTATGTGCCGGGGATACGTGATACAAAATAGCCTTTTTCACGCATCTTTTTTGATACAGATGTAAAAGCCATGTTATCAACCAGCGTCTCCCTGTTTATAGTGACCATTTCATAATTGCCGTCTTTCTTAAGCCTTGCAAACTCCTCACTGTCATCCTTCTGCATTACATTCACTTTAGGCCCGGGCACTTCATGCTGCTTAAATTCACTGTTTACTTTCTGATATTCCAAAGAAGCATTATCTATATATTCATCTTCATTTATCGCAGCCGTGTCCATATATGATTCATTATCCATTTCATATATGTTTCCAGGCTGTTTATCCTGTTTTATCATGTCCTCCCGGTACATTTTTATCCATATTTCAAACTTGTTTCTGTCCGCGTTTGCAACTGCTATCTGGCTGTTGTCATTCCCTACCTTAAGGTCGGGAAGAATCGAATAATTCATTTTCAGTGTATTAAAGTCACGACAGGCATCCTCCAGTTCTTTTCCCTCAAACGGAAGATTAAAAATTGTATAATTTCCTTCCGTGAAATTTTTCAGATCAGTTATTTCCTTTTTTCCACCTGCCATCTGTACCCTTATATGAGATGCAAACCATGACTTGAATATCTGGTCATCCTTATTCATTACTGCAATCTGTATTGTTCCGCTTTCGCCATCTACCTTGGGCAGTACACAGCATTGCTTTAATCCTTTTCCCTTAAGCTGTTCAACCGGCGAATCAGCATCTATGCGCGCTTTTAGAATACTGATGTCATTCTGTATCCGCTTCTTTTCGCTTTTTTCCGATACGTTCTGCAGCTCAAGTTTAATGGCTTCGAGCTGTTTTAAATCATTTACATGCTCTGTGGAAACCGGTACGCTGTATATCGTGTATTTTCCTTCTGACAGCTTTGCGAACGCGGCCAGGTCGTCCCTGGATTTTACTGAAAGATAGCCTTTATATGCCAGCCTTGCCACAAACTGAACAAGTTTAATCTGCAGCATGTTTGCTGCATATACCATCTGCGTAATACTGCCGGAACTGTTTCTGACACTCATCATCATATGTTCAAATTCTCTGTCCGTATCCATTTAGCTTTCCTCCACGTCCTTGTTTCTGTTCTTTTTCTTCATGCGCCTTATTTTTTCCATCATATCGACGGAAATACCCGGGTGTATGAATTCCTCCATCTCTGCCGGAGTAACCCCCTCTTCAGCCAGGCTTAGCACATAGCTTATCTGCTCTGACTTATATCCTTCTTCTTTAAGCAGACTTATATATTCCGCTATGTCATTTTTCTGTCTGCGGTTAAGTCTCTTGCGTTTAAATGATGCTGTTTTTTCATCTTCATGCTTTACGTCAGCTGCGGCCGTTTGCTGTACTCCTGCATACGGCATGGTCACCGCTCCCTGTGGCGGCTTTATGTCGACAAACATGTCGCTGAGCTCACCTGTTTTCTTTTCTACTGTCATAATGCTCTCACCCAGCGTATTAATCTTTGCCTGTACTGCATCCGCAAGCTTTGACATATCCTTAAGTGTATTGTTGCCTTTGCCTATAATCACACCGCATGCTTTCTGATATCTTATTTTTCTCAGATAGCCTGCAACATCAGTTTTTCTGTTATCAATTACCTCCTGAACATCCTTGACGGATATCTTGTCACAGGCACACAGGTAAATTTCCCTTAAAACATTTAAATTCGTTCCATTCTGTAGTGCAATATTCGTATAATCTGCACTCATAAAGTTTTCACCCTTCAAGAGCTCCATCAGGCAGTTAATTACCTTGTCATTTTCCATTTTTATCACCTCTCCTTCAGGTACCGGAATCCGGCACCTTTAAAGGCACATGAAATGTTTTCCATATGCCTTGCACCTCTCATATTTTTATTTGGTGTAATTTCAGCGGTTTTCTTATTTCATTGGTCTCTGCCATGTCACTTCTTAGATTAATATCAGCGACTCTGTCCGCATATTTAAGCTGCGACTGGGGCATTGAGCCTTTCTCGTAAAAAGAATAAATCTCATCACTTCCTGCCGCTGCAATTATGTGGTCATACAGTGGAATGCCAAGAAGCTCACCTGCCTTTGACATAACATCTGTCACATGTATATCCTCAAGCGAAGGCTGTGATGAGCCACCCGGATGGTTGTGAAGGATTATAAAGCCATTGGCATTTGACAGTATTGCCGTCTTCATTATTTCCCTGGGTGATGCAATAGCTTTATCGACTGCACCCATTGAGCATATGCACATATTTACCGGATTAAGCTTTGCATTAAGACATATGACGCACATTACTTCACGGTCGTATTCCCTTAATATGTCTGATACAAATCCTACAACCTGTTCCGGTCTTTTAAGCTGTGTATCAGATATAAGTGTTTTTTCCTTCACCAGACGTATGCCAACCTGGTCTAATACATATACTGTATCACTCATTTTTCTCCTTTCCTGCCAGTCCTATCTGCATTATAAAATCTTCATTCTCATCCATTTGTTCAAGTTCCTTTAGTATTTTTCTCTTAAACATAAACATTTCAAGGCTTTCCTGTTCGATTTTTTCCATGTTTTCCTCCTGCGTACCGGAATCCGGTACCTTTATATTTTTATGGTGCCGGATTCCGGCACCCTCATCATATGCTTATATATTTCTCTTTAATATCATTTCTCTGCGCCTGTTTGTTTTGTGGGGCATTTTGTGGTGTTTCTTTTCTGTCTGCATCAAGCTGGGCATTTAAAAAAGACAGTCTTTTCAGTTTTTCTGAAAGAATGTCTTCTTTGTCAAATTTCTTTGTAACCTCTTTTTCTGCCGTTTCAAGCTCTATCCGTGTTTCATCCAGTGCATCCTGCGCATCAGAAAGACGTTTTTCAAAGCCTGCCATGCAGTTGTTAAGCCTTGTAATCATTCCGGCAGGATCTGATGACATTTCAATAGTATGTTCACACCTGCCCTGCATATGTATGTAATATAAATTGAAAAACGCGTCAAACCTTGAATACAGCTTAAACCCCTTATAATCCCCAATCATGGTCCTCTCAGGTGTCTTTGACTCCTTGGCCGCTGCTATGAGTGCTGCACCACCTTCCTTTTTGTCATCATATAGCACACCGTTAATCCTGATTTCAAAACCATCCGATAGGATTTCTTCGGAACCGCGTGTAATTATATCCTGCCTCAGTCCCTCAATTTTTTCTTCAAGCTTTGCTATCCTGACCGGATACTCCTTATTAATTGCATCCTCAAGCCTGTATTTCTGGCTTTTGAAATTTGCTTTCAGAAGCTTCAGCTTTGCAACCTCTGTATCGAGTGTCATTTTTTCCTTAATGTATGGATTTCCAGTTGCAAGTGCCTTTACCTCTGCATATGACAGTGCAGCTTCATCCACATCGTCGCAGGAACGTACCGGAGATTTACTGGTCATAATCTGTCCGATGAATTTCTGCTTATTCTCAATGAGCTGCCACGAATAAGAATCAAATGTATTTTCCGTTACATACCTGAATATTTTCACCCGCTCATTCCTGTTGCCCTGGCGGAGTATTCTTCCCTCCTGCTGTTCTATGTCAGATGGTCTCCACGGCACATCTATGTGGTGGAGTGCTATGAGCCTTGTCTGCACATTGGTGCCGGCTCCCATCTTTGCTGTTGAACCTAACAGAAAACGTACCTGGCCGCTTCTTACCTTTGAAAACAGCTCAGCTTTCTGTTTTTTTGTATTGGCATCATGTATAAAGGCAATTTCCTTATCCGGCACCCCCTTGGCAATCAGCTTGTCCTTAATGGCATGGTACACGTCAAAACCACCGTCACTGCGCGGTGTTGAAGCGTCACAGAAAATAAGCTGCGTTGATTTGTCTTCCGCTGTCTCCTTCCATATGTCATATGCCCTGGCAGCACATGCATTCACTTTTGAATTCTCATTGTCAGGCAGATCCGGATTTATGAGCCGCTGGTCAATGGCACATTTGCGTCCATCGCTCGTTACCTTGAGCATATTGTCGATGCTTGAATCAACCCCTCCTTTTCTTATGTTCTCTGCCCTGTCCCCAAGCGATTTGACTATATCCTGCTGAAACACACTCGGCTTTAAAACCACATTCTCGTAATCACATTCAGGCACAGGAAGTTTAAGCATGTCAGCTGTCTGTATATCTGCACTCTCTTTAAAAAGGGATATAAGCTCCGGCAGATTGAAGAACTTCGCAAATCTTGTCTTTGCACGGTATCCAGTGCCTTCCGGTGCAAGCTCAATTGCTGTCTGTGTCTCTCCGAATGTTGAAGCCCAGGCATCAAAGTTTTCAAATCCAAGCTCCTTTAACCGGCCCGCCTGCAGATAACGCATATTGGTGTAAAGCTCAGTCATGGAGTTTGATATAGGTGTGCCTGTTGCAAATGTTATGCCGCGGCCGCCTGTTATCTCATCAATATATCTGCATTTTCCGTACATGTCCGATGCCTTCTGTGAATCATTCTGTGAGATTCCCGCAACATTTCTCATTTTGGTAAACAAAAACAGGTTCTTAAATTCCTGGCTCTCATCAACAAACAGCCTGTCAACTCCAAGCTGTTCAAATGTAACTGCATTATCCTTTTTGCCTGCATCATTAAGTTTAGCAAGCCTTACCTCCAGATTTTTCTTTGTCTTTTCCATCTGTTTGATGGTAAAATGCTCGCCGTTTGATGCCTTAGCCTCACTTATCGACTCAGTAATCTCATCTATCTGTTCCTGCATGAGTCTCTTCTGTCTTTCATCTGACAGTGGTATTTTAGCGAACTGGGTGTGTCCTATGATAACTGCATCATAATCACCTGTTGCAATCCTCGCACAGAATCGTTTTCTGCGTGCCGGCTCAAAATCCTTTTCAGTTGCAGCAAGAATATTTGCCCCCGGATACAGACGTAAAAAATCCCCTGCCCACTGTTCTGTCAGATGGTTTGGAACAACAAAAAGCGACTTGTGGCACAGTCCCAGCCTCTTCGATTCCATCGCAGAAGCAATCATCTCAAAGGTCTTTCCCGCGCCCACACAGTGTGCAAGCAGCGTATTGTCTCCATACATGACATGTGCTACTGCATTCAGCTGGTGAGGCTTCAGCTCCACATCAGGTGTCATTCCCGGAAACTTGAGATGTGATCCGTCATACGTTCTCGGTCTTGAAGAGTTGAATAGCTCATTGTATTTTTTTACAAGTACCTCCCTTCTTTCCGGATCTCTGAATATCCAGTCCTTGAACGCCTCCTTTAATGCATCCTGTTTCTGCGATGCAAGCATTGTCTGCTCCCTGTTGACTACACGCTTTTCGCTGCCGTCAGGCTGAAGTATCCTGTCATAGACTTTTACATCCTTAAGGTTCAGCGTATTTTCAAGTATCTGATAAGCATTAATTCTGCCGGTTCCGTATGTGCCTGTGACAAGGGGATTATATGAATCTGCATTCTTTCCTTTTATATTCCATTCACAGTTTATAGGGGCAAATTTTACTGCCACCCACTCCCTTGAAAACAGTCTCTGTGGTGTATGCAGCACATCCTTCATAAACTGCTCTATATACTCTGCGTTAATCCATGTAGCCCCAAGCCTCACTTCTATCTCTGATGCTGTAAGAGGTTTTGGCATTGCCTTCTTAAGATATTCCACATTATCGGAATATGATGCATCCCCCTGTAATGCTTTTTCTGCAGAAATCAGTTTCTTTCTTATGTTTCCGGAAAGATATTCCTCTGAAGTCTGCCAGGTACCGGATTCCGGCACCTTAAAAATAATGCCCTTAAGGTCACTTATTATTTTCTCCCGGCTTTTCCCAGTAAGCCCTTCCATATATTCAAGGTCAACAGCTGCTTTTTCTCCCATCGAAACGGACAGTGCCTCAACAGATGTATCCACATGTGTAACAGGGACAGCCTTTCTGATGGTTCTTTTGGTAAACATGTCCGCTTTGCCCGCAACCTTTCCGTCATCATCAGTCTCTTCTAGTGATGATATAAGGCTGTAGCCTGCGTCTTCCCTGAATGCGGTCTGGTTTGTCCTGGAATTTAAGTACCCGAACTTTTTTACGAAGCTGTCGTAAACACTGTTGAGCCTTGCCTGTGATGCCCTGATTTCTTCATCGGATGCATCATCAAGCTGTAATTCAATAAGCTCTGACACGCTGTCCCGCACATCAATTAGGCCTTTCATGCGCTCAGCTGTTTTTTCCGGAATGTCCTGTGGACGCATTATTGAGTTTTCCCTGTAATATATTTTTCCATTTACTGAACAGTAGGAGAAATTTTTAACTCCTGCCTCTGCAGGTATGCTTTCATCCTCAAGCTCTTCATCAGATATTTCAGTATCATCAATGGAAATTTCGCCGCGTATCATCTGTACAGCCTGCCTGAGCCTGTCTGCCAGTGAAGTGCCGGATTCCGGTACGCAGGCACTCTCCATTCCATGAGGACCGCTTACCATTTCCATTTTGCCAAGCACCATGTGCGGATTGTTAACGAAATAGCTGTTCATCTCTATTCCGTTTTCATCTGTGCCGAGATGTATCCAGTCTTCATCCGTATCTATGTACATATCCCTCTTCTTCAGAAAAATGATGTCTGATGTAACGGATGTTCCGGCATTTTTAAACGCATCGTTTGGAAGTCTTATTGCTCCTAACAGCTGTGTTCTCTGGGCTATATACCTTCTGACTGAAGGATTAGCCTTGTCCATGGTGCCCTTGCTTGTGATAAAAGCTATCACTCCTCCCGGACGCACCTTGTCGATTGTCTTTGCAAAAAAATAATCGTGGATATAGAAATTGTGTTTGTCATATGACTTATCCAGAACTTTATACTGGCCAAACGGCACGTTTCCTATGGCCACATCAAAAAAATCATTCTGAAAATCTGTCTTTTCATAGCCCTTCACATCTATGTGTGCATCAGGATATATAAGCTGCGCCATCTTTCCTGTTACCGGGTCAAGCTCCACTCCGTAGAGTCTAGATGCACTCATATCTGCCGGCAGCCTTGAGAAGAAGTTTCCTATTCCCATTGATGGCTCAAGGATATTGCCTTTTGTAAAGCCCAGGTTGTTAAGCACCTTATACATCGCATCAATGACAGATTTATCCGTAAAATGTGCATTAAGTGTGCTCGCCCTTGCACTGTCATATTCAGTGGTTGTCAGCAGGCTTTTTAATATGCCGTATTCTTCTGACCATGAAGCATTTTCAGCATCAAATATTTCCGGTATTCCTCCCCATCCAAGATATGCGGACATGATTGTCCTCTCATCGGCTGTTGCAGGACGTTTTTCATTTTCTATCTGCTTGAGAATTTTGAGTGCTGAAATGTTACGCTGTGCTTTCTGCCTCTTGGTAAGTGTGGATGCATCAGCTTCTGCCAAAACTAAAAGAGCAGTGTAATCAGCTGCTCTTTCGGTAAAATCTTCATTATTCTGTTGTTCTGCATTATCCGGATGTTCAGCCTCTGTTTCATCTAATGCCTCCGACTGAGTATCATTTTCCGTCTTATCCGGCTCTATATTTATAAAATCTGTAAAGCTGAGCTGCTCTGGTGCCTCGGATTTATGTTTATCCGTGGACGGCTCCTGCATTTCTGTTGTTTGAGAAATATTATCTGATTCCTCAGCTTCCGGAATAATATCATTATTTTGTCTGTCACGGCTTTTGTACTCACCGGTTAGTATAAGGGTTCCGATTTCCTGTTCAACGCTGCTCCATGACAGTGTGCCTTCTGCTTCGCCCTGCTCATCACGCCACTGGAAACGTATGCCCTGAGAACCATATGTGTCATATCCATGAAGCCCCATGCCGTCAACCGGCCAGCTCGCCCCGCCAAGTCCGTATTCCTTTTTGATAAGTGCTGTTCTTTTACCAGCCTCCATCTCATTCTGGAAAATCTGTACGACTCTGTCAAAGCCTCCTTCAAAGCCGGTTCCACGGAGCATGACCTGTCTAATATAGTCATGAGGTATATAATCAGCTTTCCGCGGATTCAGATAGCCGTATTTTTCTACCTTTATGCGCTGCTCATCCTCTGTCGGCAGCTCTGGCATGAAATATAGTCCGGTACCGGATTCCGGTACATACTCATCCTCACTGGTACCGGATTCCGGTACAATTTCATTTTCTATAAAGTGTAGATCACTGTATCCCTCACTATTTCCTCCGCCCTGTTCAGGATGCTGTTCATCATTCGTATCCATTTCAGCTGGTCCTGCATCTTCAGCTGCTCTGTCACTCCTTCCTGTTTTTTCATCTGCGGCACGATTCTGTCCATCTCGTCCTGTGCTCTCTTCTGTACCTCCAGGCAGTGTTCCTGAAGTTCCCCGAACATTAGCATCGTATCGAACTTCGCCCTGTAATTCTTTTTCAGCCAGGTCCTGTGCATAAGTCCGAATTTCGTCAGCGGCTCCTGTGGTTCCTTGTTCGGTATAAGGTTCGGTATCTCGTAGTCCCCTGCTTTGATGTATTCGAGTTCCATATGTTTTATCCTCCCTCTCTGCACTTTTACGCTTTAAAGCATTATAGTCCACACTGGGGTCCCTGTCAATACCATGCACCCTGTCATAGGTTAAAACTGCAATTCCAACTTCACGCAGTGCCTGCTGTGCTGCATCCGTCATGCGTGAGGAAAGCTCACAGAAATCACTTTCAGGCATGTCTTTTATAAATGACATATCATAATCAGGAAAACCGCCTGTCGATAAGCCCATTCTTTCCTTTATCATCCGGTTAAGGCCGTACCTGAAAAAAACCCTGACGTTTCTGCGGTACTCATCCATCTTGTATTTTTCTTCATCAAGTTCACTTAAAGGACTGTTGTCAGACGAATACTTTTCTTGTGCAATATCAGCTGCATACTCATCAGCCAGATATTCCACAAGATAGTCCATTGTATGTTCTATAGACGGCTCCTTTGTGTCATATTTATCAGTCTGCGGCTGTAGTCCATATACTTTTAACAGACGATTCTGTATCGTTTCCGTGTGATATGGTTTTCGTATCCACAGTCTCGGCAGATGTCCTCCCATTTTAGGTACAACACTGGTTACATCCCATACATACTTAAGTTTTCTGCTGTTGCTTTCATCAATAAGGGCAATGCCGCGGTTGCCTTTCTTAATCCAGCAGCCCATTTTAGAGTTCCATATGTTCATTGTAGCGCATGCAACAGCATCAGGCCGCTGTGCATATATGAGAATCTGATCCATGAAACGGTACCTGTACACACGTGATGCATGTTCAAGAAAATCGTTCCAGGCGTTTAAGTCTTGTCTGATGCGCGACTGTGTTTCATGAGCCAGCGCTTTAACTTCATATAGCTTCATTGGCTTTCACCTCGGATAAATGCTAGATTTCAGGTTTTATATTTTTTTCATAAGAAATATTTTTTGATTCCTGTGGAATAATATCAAGCTTATTACGCGTTACCATTTCTATTGAGTTCTCTTTCCTGTCGTACATATACACCTGGTTTGAGAGCCTTTCAGACGGACTGACAACATCCATGTTTGTCTGCTGTATGAAAGCCGAAAGGTCATCACAGTCTGGCACCAGCCTTGCATCCATGGCAAGCACTTCATGCGTGCTTGACGGAATGATAATCAGATTTCCTTCCACCTGGTCGGACAGTTCCTTAAATACCTCTGTGTTAAGCAGTACTGTTGCACCATTGTTTGAGGTGTTTTGGACTATCCACGGATATCCTTCAGACAAGCTGCTTACATCCCCTCCTAAAAGGTCTGAAATCTGCTCATCACTCATTCCTCTGGCTTTAAGCTGACCATACACATAATCAAACAGGTTGGTTACATTCACCTCAAAAAGTCTGGACATATTTTTTTCTGCCGTATCAAAAAGTTCCTGCTCTGACATTCCAAGCGCAGCTGCCATTTCATTATTCACCATAATCGTTTTTGACAGGCCGTCATGGTCAGACAGACATATGTTGTATGAAACAGTCAGGTCGTTCAGCTGTCTTGTCGGGCACCCTGCCAGTCTTTGTGCATTAGCTTTCGCATTTGAAATTTCATAAATGATATTTTGTCTGAATCCCTCATCCAGTACATCCTGATATTCATTCACCGGTGCTACATCATATGCCATCAGTACAATATCTGCAGCATTTTTTGTAACAAGTTCAATATCCTCGGACAGTTTGTAATCCTCATACAGCTGTGTCAGATTAATTACGGGACACACATTTGTATCTTCTTTTCTTACTACAAGTCCGTCATAATCCATGCCGTTTACTTTTTTCACGCGCTTCAAATGAAGTTCTGAATTCTGAAACTCCGGTGGCAGATAGTCAAGTACCGCATTTTCCACAACATCCTT
>OHNA01000098.1_pt1 | contig 39608 bp, 47 predicted proteins | sample 1569481 | NCBI WGS metagenome assembly OHNA01 (sample SAMEA3879542, study PRJEB24766) | human gut metagenome | biome: human-associated habitat; feature: feces | place: USA | collected 1985/1987 | reverse complement strand
GATACTTACATGTAAAGCGTATCATTTTTAATTATGATACTAAAAATAAATATAGTATCAATTTTAAATATGAAACATTTTATATGCACAAACTACATGCAAATTTTTAAGTGTATGAGTATTGCCGTGTATTTATTAAAAACCATATTTATCGTATAAGAAAATTTAAAAAGGAGAAAAATAGTGACAGATTTAGCGGTTATAATACCATGCTACAATGAGGCGCTCAGTATTACGGACATATTAACGCGGCTTAAACCTGCAATAGTAAAACTTAATCAAATATATGGTCCACTGGATATTGGTATATGGGTTTATGACAACAATTCAACAGATAATACTGTTGAAAAAACAATAGAATGGAGCTGTCTGAACAAAGATATTAGTGTTTCTGTTAATCAGTGCTTTGAACAGGGCAAGGGAAATGTCATTAGGCAGGCCTTTATGGAAATTGACGCAAGAACTTACTGCATGATTGATGGTGATAATACATATGGAGTAGAGAGCTTTACAGAAATGTATGAAATGATTACAAGCGGTCGGGCTGACATGGTTACAGGTGACAGATTGTCAACAAACTATTTCACTGAAAATAAAAGACGGTTTCATAATTTTGGCAACAAACTTATGAAGAACAGCATCAACAAAATGTTTAATAAGGATTATAAGGATATTCTTTCCGGTTTCAGAATGTTTTCATACAGATTTGTAAAAACATTTCCTGTTCTTTCAGAAGGATTTTCTATTGAAACAGAAATGAATATACATGCAGCTGCTAACAAAATACCAACAGCAGATGTTAGAACTGAATATCATGACAGGGTAGCAGGAAGTGAGTCAAAGCTTCAGACAATTCCTGATGGAATGAGAGTTTTAAAACAGCTTTTTATGATGATATGGTTATACAAACCTCTTAAGTTTTATGGGCTGATAAGCATTATATTATTTATTGCAGGAATATTGTTTAATGCTCCGGTCTTTGTTGAATATTTTGAAACAGGACTTGTAAAGAGGTTTCCTACACTAATAGCAGGATGCTTTTTAATGCTGACAGGAATTACAGCTTTCTTTGTAGGCCAGATACAGGAGAGCGATAATGTAAGACAAAGGCAAAATTTCAGAATAAAATTCATGGAAAAAGACAAGGAATGCAGGAAGAATGAAAGATAAATTTAAGAAAATAAATGCAGATAAATTACTCTTTGCAATGGAATTAATAATGCTGTTTGCGATAATAATGATATTTATCACTGATTATACGGATACGGATTTGTATTATCTGCTTGCTAATGGTAAATATATCTTAAAACATGGCATACCGCATACAAACCCATTTGTATTTGCACCATTTAAGGGCGGATCACTGCCGGATATAGTAATACAGAACTGGCTGTACTGTGTAATAGTAGCAGGAGTGAGTAAATTGGCAGGTTCTCTTGGACTGTGCATATTAGAATTAACTTTCATTATTGGAATGATGTTTACGATGTATACATTTTTAAAAATAAGAGGTTCGAATTGGAATAAAACATTAACGCTTATTGTGTTAGCAATTACACTTATCTGCTTTGGATATATAAACCTGCGTCCTCAGATGTTTACATTTATTCTAATTATGACGGAGATTATCTGCATAGAAAAAGTGATAAAAATAGGCAATACAAAATATCTGTTCATAATTCCATTATGCACATTAATTGAGATAAATATTCATGCTTCATATTGGATAATGCATTATGTAGTGTTTTTTCCGTATATGATACCAATGAAGAAAATATTTAAAGATAAAATTCCAAATAGTTTATGCGATAATTTTAAAAAGAAACAATATAAACCAATATTTATTACATGGTTAATGATGGCAGTATCTCTTTTTATTAATCCATATGGAGCTGATTCCATATTATATGTATTTAAAGCTTTACATGATAATGTATTCGGTTTTATTACAATAGTTGAGCAGCAGCCATTAAGCTTTGGGAAACCAACAATAGAACTGTTTTTGATATTTATAGTGGTATTTGTGATATTTATAGCCATGATATATAAGAAAAGAATTAAATTTTCAACAATATTTATGTATCTGGGATTTACACTCCTTATATCATTGCAAATAAAATGGCTGTCATTTTATGTTATAGGAATGCTGTTTGTTTTAAGTGATTTTATTAAATATCTTGAAACGACAAAATTAAAAGAAGTAAAAATAAGTCTGGCATACAAATGGTTTTATATTGGCTGTACGTTTATGATGGCTGTTTTGTTTTTACTAATAGTTATTACTACAGTTGTTTCAACAAAAGAATTTAAACCTACAGAAGAGACATTGAATACTCCAAATGCTACAATAAGCAAAGACGAAATCGAAATAGCAGAATATTTAAAAACTCATAATGCTGACAGAGTATTTACCCAATGGGATAGTGGCAATTATTATGAGTATAAGGGAATTAAAGTGCTCATGGATGCAAGACCGGAATTATATACAATTGTTTACTCTGACACAAATGATTATGATGAAACAAATCTTGGTGTGCAGGTTAATATTGAATATGGATTGCCAACTTACAGCGTAACTCAAAGAGGAATTACAACTAATACAGGATTAATAAAAGAAGTAGACACGGCAGAGAAATACGGAAAACTTGTTGACAGACTTGATACAAAATATTATGTAGTAAAAGCAACAACAGACACTCTTTATAAATATGTTACAGGATATCCTGAAAAATATAAGCTGGTGTACAAGGGTAAAAATCAGTATTTATACGAAAAACTGTGAAATCCATATTTATAGAAAATATTGGAAGGAGAAAGTATTATGCGAATACAGAATAAAATGAATAATGACGAAAACATTTTATGGCAGGGCAGAATGGCTCTTATAAAAGTGCTTATGTGTGCATTTTTGAATGAAACATTGATTCTTCTTATTTTATATGGAGTATTTCTGCGTTATTTCTTAAAGTGTATCAAACCTCAAAGCTGGGGCTTATATGCAATGCTGTTTATGCTGATACCTGTCGGCATATATCTGTGTAATGCATTTTATATGTGGATGAAAGCACGGTGCACAGAATACATGGTAACAGACAAAGCTGTTTATATTAAATCAGGTGTCATCACAACAACTGTGGAAATGAAACCATATATTGACATTGCTCATGTAAAGGAAATTACCAGTTTCGCAGACAAGGTACTACATACAGGTACAGTAACATTTGACTGCTGGAATGACCGCAGCGACAGGGCATTTGCAATAAGAGACATAAGTGAATATGAAAAAGTATTTGCTTTTATCAATGAACATCAGCAGAAAGCATTCAGAGAATAAGATTTAAGGACTGGGCAATTCCGGTCCTTTTATTTTTGTCACGAAAATCCATATTTATAACGCTATATTTATCAAAAAAATAAAAAAACAAGGAGGACGATATTATGGCAAATTTATTGGATTTAGAGCTTATAAAAAAGTGGGTTAACATTTCTGATGAGGAATTAATGCAGCGTCTTGTGAAAGATGCTGTTGGTTTACAGAAAGAGGCCGAAGCTAACAAAAGAGAGGCGGATATTGCTAAAAGAAAAGCTGACTCATCATACACAATGGAGATGATAAAGCGGTTCTTCAGACAGTATAAGTATCTCAGTCAGTATTTTTCTGACAAGGAGATTGAAATTGCCGTCAAAAACAATATGGGCAAACGTGATCTTACCTCAGAACAATGGATTCACACTATGTCAGAAGAATGTTCTATAGGAATGTTCTTAAGACATGAAAAGGGCAAGTTTACGGAGAGTCGTGGCGGCTGGTCTCGTGAGAGACAGGATATGGGTTCTGTTTATCTAGTAGCAAATCAGTATCAGAATGTATCTGGGGCACCTGATGTTACAAGAGAACTTCTCTTGAGCAGATGTCCATGGGTGGCAGAATATAAGGTCAGCATTTACGAGGTTGGCATTTATAACGACTGGATATACTTTGAAAATCCAGAGAAAACAGCGTATTCTACCAATGATCTATATGTTCCATTCTCTGCACTGATGGAGCATGATCCTGAAAAAATAGTGCAGACTCATCGTGATTACTGGCATCGTTATAATGCCAAATATGATGAGGATACAGAAACTTTTCTTAAAAGTGATTTCGTTAAGGGAATTCTTGAAAAGGTTTCTAAGTAAACAAAAGGAGAGCTGTACTTATGTATGGCTCTTTTTTTTTGCGATAAATCTATAAAATCCATATATATCATATACAAAAATAAAACGAGCAGACGGCTCAGAAAGGTTGAAAATATGATTAAAAAGAGAAACATTGTATTGGCTGTAGTGCTTTCCATTATTACATGCGGCCTGTATGGAATTTACTGGTTTATATGCCTTAACAATGATGCAAACGCGCTTACACCTGATGATTCTTACACAACAAGTGGAGGAATGGCATTTCTGTTTACATTAATTACATGCGGCATATATTCTTGGTACTGGGCATACAGAATGGGCGCTAAAGTAGACAAGCTCAAGAACGGTGGATCACATACAATACTTTTTATTGTCCTTCAGATTTTTGGTCTGGGAATTGTAAATTATTGTATTCTTCAGGACACTGTTAATGACTATGCTGAAAATTAAACGCTTGTTGGCAGGCGGACTGGCAGTAGCAGCGGGATTTGCTTACTACATGTTGGCCCGCTTTCACTTTGCAGTTCCATGTGTATTCAGAATGATAACAGGACTTAAGTGCCCCGGTTGCGGAGTAACCCATATGCTTATTAATATGGCTCAGATGAATTTTGCAGGCGCATTTGCAGCAAATCCGATACTATTTATATTACAGCCTGTTATATATTATTTTATCGGGAAAATGTATGTTTGTTGGGTTATAGATAAAAACTGCAAATGGAATAGAATAGAAAATATAGTATTGTATGCACTAATAATTAGTTTAATCATATTTGGAATAATAAGAAACGTAAAGGGAGTGGTAGTAGTATGAAAGTTGATGAAAAATCTGCAACAGCATTGCAGTTTATATTGATAGCGTTAGCTTTGTTTGCATCATGGCAGATGCAGTATAATTTCGTTGCCATTATTTTAAGGCTGACAGGATTATTTGCTTACACAAGAATCTGCATAAATAATGGATGTGTATCGAAATTAAAAATGATACTTGTCGGTACAGATTTTGTTTTAATGATGTTTTGCACAGGAAATATAGTTATAATGAATAACGTATGCAGACAAATGAAAACAGGTTTTATAATGGCAAAACATTTACTGGCAGATATTGATGCCGCAATAATAATTGCAATGACCGGATTGCTTATAAGAAATTTGACAAAGCTATAATAGGTAGAAACGAAGATAATAGTAGTAAGAATATATTTTTATTTATTCGCATAATTTCAATTATGCGAATAACGAGATACCTTAAATACTACATATGGGGTTCTTGGCTTAATTTAGTCCTATATATGGTATATTGTAAATCATTACACGCTACATGTTGTATTGTAAAAAATGGGATTTCTTGTTATAATTATTTTATAAAAACAGATTACATTTACGGAGGAAATTATATGGCCCGCGAATATAAAGACCAGAAAAATGCTGAGACTGAAGCGAAGATATACAATTTAAAAATGATGCTGCCTGATTTCTGTGCAGGTTATATCAGGTCAATAGCTGGTTATACAAAGCCTTTAACACAGTTAGCTTATTTACAACGTATACAGTTCTTCCTGATGTGGCTGCTCGATTACAATGTTTATTTTAATAAGAAATATGATTCAATTGAACAGTTTACAGTTCAGGATTTAGACAGGCTCAAAAAGGCCGATTTTGAAGAATTTCTAAATCACATACAGAAATATGGCGCAGTTTTAAAGGAAGAACTTGATGCCAGAATGCAGACCGGCAAATATATCGTGCCATCAAAGTCATCTACCAGAAACAATTACCTCAGTGCTCTCCGTTCGTTATACAATTATTTTCTTGAGAATGACATTGTAGACAAGGCTCCTGTGCTTAAAATCAGGCAGAAAAAGGTTGATAAAACCATTCCCATTGCCCTTACAGACAGACAGGCTGAGTCAATATATGACACAATTCTTGGTGGTTCAGAACAAATCAGTGCAAGGCAGGAAGCTTCAAGAATAATTACATCAGCAAGAGATCTTGCCATCTACACTCTCGCACTGCACACCGGAATACGTGTATCAGAGCTTGTTTCTCTCGATGTACGTGACATTAATACTGATGAACACTGTTTCAAAATTATCAGAAAACGTGGAAATGAAGATATTGTTTACTTTGATAATACAACCGAGAATGTACTTTTGGATTGGCTCGATGTACGTAAAAACATGAAGGAAACACTTGGAATTGCAGATGATGAAGATGCCCTGTTCGTGTCAACGAAAGGTGTAAAGAAAGGTACAAGATTATCTGTACGAAGCGTTGAAATAATGGTAAAAAAATACGCAAAGATTGCAGCGCCTGAAGTGACAAACTTTCATGCACACTCTCTCAGAAGTTCATGCGCCACAAAAGTATATGACAAAAGCCTTGATTTAGTATATACTCAGAGCGTGCTGGGACATGCAAATATCAGCACTACCATGAGATATGTGAAAAATGATGAGAAGAAGAAGAAAGAAAATAGAACACTTTTGGATGAGTAAGGCGAATAAAAAATACAGCAGTATCATATTTAATTGTGATACTGCTGTATTTTTTAGAGAATCCATTTCTTTTTTCTATTATATGAAACTATCTTCATAACATTATCATGTGTAATATTGTTATCCTTTTCGACTACGATACATTCTGTTGCACTTAATTTGAATACATTAATATTTGACAAAGCATAAATAAGTTTAGCAGCATTACAATCTATTGTTCCCATGCAGATGATATTGTCGCATAAGTCAATGATTTTCGGAGTATCAGCAATCTGATAAAACGATTGGCTTATAATATCAACCTCACAGTTATTTTCTGTAACAACTTCAATCTTGTCATTAAGATCTGGAATATAAAGACTCTGGAATTCATCAAGGACAAATCTTACCTTATTACCGCTCTCCTGCTTTTTTCTATACGTATTCATAACCTGATTTACAAATGCTGATGCTATAAATGTGTAAGAATAAGAACTGCTTATATCATCAATATACTCATTGATGAATATAATTGTATCTTCCTTATATATATCCTCAAAATCAATTACATCCGTAAAAGAGTTATCATCGTTTAAAATGTCATATTTATCAATTAATTTCAGACACATAATATCGACATTTAACTCATAAAAGAGTTTGTCTAAAAAATCTGAGCTGCAAATTTCTTTCACATGTAAATACAATTTGCCTGCTTCGCTGTCAATATTAATTTCATCAAATCCACTTTGGCAGATGAATGATGAATGAAGTAGACTGTCCAACTCCGCAAGATTTCTCATGCTCCAATTATCTTTATATTCTTCACAGACATACAGAATAAGCGCTGCCAGTAATTCGTTTTTAAGATGTTTGATAACAGAAAATTCTTTTTTGCTTGCCAATGATACTGAATCTGACATAATTTGTGCCAGTTCTATAGCATCCTGTGCATTTTTAATGTATCTCAGTGGATTGTAATGAAATGAGTTGTTTCTACCACTGAAATTGAAATATTTTACTTTATGGAAACAATTGTCAGCAAAACTTTTAAAATCTCTGTCATCAAAAAATCCAGTAGCGATATAAGATGTTCCCGGCTTCGCATTATACAATACAGGTTTTGTATATCCTGATGTATTTCCCATACCCGCACTGCCTATTACAATATTGCATTTTGCATTTGGGATGTCATAATATGGGTAATTCGGCTGCTTGTGATGTGTAAATATATTCTTCATACTTATTTATTTCCTTCAAAATGGTAATATTTCTATATAATAAAAATGGATTCTGATAAATGAACGCATAAAATCAGCAATCTCTCTTTCTCTCAGCTAATACAGATTTTATTCCTTCTTCTGCCAGCCTATTCAATTTTGAATGGTTACTAGGCGGGGTATTTTTAATTGCAGCCATAATTTCACGTCCCAATTTTCCTTTGAGATTAGTCATATTTGGTTTATAGCATTTAACCATGAATTTTCTCCTAATTTTAATCACAATTTTTCACCATATATATAATTCCCGCACTTGCAAACATAAGACATCCAGCTGTTGATGCGCAAACCTTTTCAATGAAATTTGTCTCAGTAAATGCACTTATAAAATCACTAATGCCTGATATTAAAAATAAACCCATTAACAGATCATCCCTTGACAGCATTCCATTTCGTCTGTAAAAGTCAGCTGTATCTTTGTCAAAATGTCCGCTGACGATATATCTTTTGTATGTCATATAAAAAATTAAAATGCTGCACGCTAATGAAAACATTGTTCCTCTCCTATAATTTGAAATATTCTTTAAATGCCAGTATTACAAACAATATCGTTATAGCAATCATTCCAATCTGTTCATAGGTAGGAAGATTTTCTTGCTGTCTTTTATGTAGTTTGTATATATTGAACATTATTATTACTGCTGCTATTACAATTAAAATTATCATTATTATTTTCTCCTGTCATTTTTCATACAATAAAGATGGATTCTGGTAAATGACAGGCAATATTGCCTGCTGTAAGCAAAACCCATCTTCATATAAAGGAGGATTTTACATGAAAACGCAATTATTTAACCAAAACACCATAACAATTATACCGCAGACAAGTGACGATACCGCATGTTTCATAAACGAAAAATATATGAATACTCTGTTTACAGGAATTTCTGATAAAAATGCAAGAGCATTTATTGTTACTAACAATGAAATACAATCAGATAATAAAGCTGTATACATAACACCGGAGACAATAACCGGCATGAAATTTAATCCGGTAAAGTATCTGAAGTCAGAAATGGACATCGTGACATTCTGTATGGGGCTCATAAAACAGAGTGAGTCTGAAATATCTGATGCAATTAAAGCAAATGAAAATATGTATGCAAAATTAAAAAGATCACGCAAAGCCGCTGCATTTGCTCTTGCTACTGCTATTATTTGTATAAAAATTTTTAACAAAAGTACTGGTGACGCTGATTTGTTAAAAGCATTTGACCTTATAAAGGAATGCAAAGATGATGAACATATGCTACTTGAGTACGTACAGGAAGCTGAAAATATAAAAGGAAACAGCTCAGTGTCATATTACTGGTCATTATTTATGGAACTCTGTGACAACAATGTTGATACTTACAGAAAGATTATGAATGAAATCTGCCTTGGGACAGAATGCTATTTAAGCCAGCGTATTACAGACATCCTGTCAGCAGATGATGGATTAGTAGATAATTTTACATCCAAACCTCAGGAAAAGATGATTATTATGGCAGCATCTAATCAGGACCATGAAATACTGGATAATAAAACGTGGCAGATATTTATATTTATGTACAGCTACTGTATAAAAACTGCACTAACAAGAACTTTCCTGCCGGAAAAGGTGTATATTATATTCAATGAAAGCTGGAATTATACAGATGCTTTATATTATATTTTGCATCCTGAACTCAGTGGCGTAAAAACAAAAATCTGCACAAACTTAATTGTCAGGAATTTTCAGGATATAAAACATATTTTTGGCTTAAAATGGGGATATGTTAAAGATAGATTTAATATCCAGCTTATATGTAAAAATAATATCCCTAACAAGAATACTATTGCACTGCTCAAGGAAGTAATTCTTAAATTCTCAGGAGCAAAAAACAAAATACCATACAGGATAATAAAACTGATGGAAGTAATAAAATCGGCTGAGAAAAATCCTGATACAATTTATGGTCTGCTTATTGAACAGAATAAAGGTATTCATTTTGGAAATAGTGCAAAACCTGAAATAAAAACAATATAGTCAAAAAAAAAGAGAGACAGTAAATGTCCCTCTTTTTTATTTACGCAATTGCCTTAAGTCCCTCTGCTGCCATTGTTTTAACAACAGGACTTATATCCTTAAATTTGGATATATCAGAAAGAACTGCAACCAAAAGGTCATGACCTTTGCAGTTATAGCTTCTTACAAGACTATCTGGAACCTTGCCAAAATACCCGTTACAGGTTCTGGCTTTCTTGCAGCTCATGAACCACTTTTTAATACAGTCAAATTCTTCTTTATTAAAAGATGTCTGTGTATCAAAAGTAAGATCCAGCTCTTTCTCAAGCTTAGTGATGCTGATTTTTCTGAGACCAGTATTCTCCATAAACTCAAGAAATGGAGTCTCTAATTCTTCTTTCCTGCGTGCTTTGTTAACAGCTTTCTTTTGAATATAATTCTCACTGTATTCAGGCTCCTCAGGATAGCCAAAAATCCTTTTTAGATGATTAATGGTCTCCCATGAAAACAACTGGCCAGATTCATTCCAAAAAGCGTCAACAATAACATCATTACTGTCACATAAATCAACAGCATAATGTGTCCATTTTCTCATACGAACATACATTTTACTGAGCTGTGTCGTCAGTCCCGGGTATCTCTTCTGTGCAAGTTCAGCAGAATATTTAGCACACCATTCGGTTGCAAATATCCTGATAGATTTCTGCAAGTGGCTGAAATAAAACTTATTTGTCTCAGACAGTTCTGCAATCTCATCCAATGTTAACGGAATATCATTTGGTCCATCAAATCCTTTTGGAATATCTGGCAGGTCAAACGGATAAACCGTTTTGAAGCGTTTTCTCAGATAAGACATTAGAGAAGCCTCATACTCTTCCCTTGTCACATCTTCATAAATGAACTTCATTTCTGTAACACCATAAAAACCATAGTGCTTATGAACAAAATTCTCAAAAGCTGTTTTGAAATAACACCTCTCTGCTAACAGGTCGAAACAAGCATTTGATTTTGCCATATCTCCTGCAAGATTGTAATTGGCCATGAAACGGTATATAACCATTGTTTTATACCACTCTTCTTTACCCTCTTTTGAAAATCCTTTATTTCTCATATTATTTTTCCTCCTTGTTTTGTTTGAATATGAATAAATAAACTACGAAATAGATATGGAGTTTTCTGATAAATAACGTATTCGTAAACAAAATCCATCTTTATTAGGTAGACATAAAACAAATTTAAAGGAGGAAAATATTATGTTTTTACTTATTGACGGTTCATCACTCTTGACTACTAATTTCATGGGAAATCTCCCGCCTGAGATTAAGTTTTGTAAGGATGATGACAAATACGACAGATATGCAGACAAAATTCTGCATACATCAAATGGAATATACACAAATGGTGTGTATTCAACACTCATGGACATTATGAATATTATCCGTATTCATAGACCTGAGTATATGGCCGTTGCGTTTGATAAGACCAGAGATACATTCAGACGTAAACTGTACCCTGAATATAAGGCGCAGAGAAAGCCTAAGCCGGAATGTCTTCAGCAGCAGTTTACAACACTAAAAGCCATCCTTAACGAACTTGGTATCATGGTTCTTGAAAGTGGAGACTACGAGGCAGATGATTTAATTGGTTCTGTTGCCAGTCACTTTGAAAATCCGTTTATGAAGATAAAAATCCTTACAAAGGACCATGATTATCTTCAACTTAAAACAGATAACATTGATGTCTGGATTATGCAGACTTCTGCTGACACTGCTGAGCGGATGCGCATCAAGTATGACATCAGAAAAGTTGAAGAATGGCAATATGTGGCTGCAAGAAAGTCATATTCAGAAGATGACTGCCTTCCATGTAAGGCAATTAATTTTACTGATGACATCATTAAAGGCGAGCATGGCATTGATTCAACGCTGATTGCGGACCTTAAGGGGCTTATGGGTGATTCTTCAGATAACATTCCCGGCGTCAGAGGCCTTGGACCGAAGGCAGCTGTACCACTGCTTGATTTCTATGGCTCAATAGAAAATATCTATGCAGCTATAGACGCATGCGAAAATGATGTTGCCAAGGAAAAAACACTGGCAAAGAAGTGGAAAGACGAACTTGGTATCAGTAGATCTCCAATGAAAGTACTGAAAGACAATCGTCAGATGGCATTTGTCTCAAGGTATCTGGCAACAATTCAGACTGACCTGATGATACCGGCAGACTTAAATGCATATGCATATAGTATTGACAGTAATACATATGAAAACATATGCAGACGCTATGAGTTTGTATCACTGATAGAGACTCCCGCGTAAACAGACAGGCTTTAGATATTAATTATCTAAAGCCTTTTTCTTTTGCCGTTTATTTGTAAAACTCATATTTATATAAATCCCAGTGGATTAACAAAAATAGAAAGGAATTTGATAAATATGGCAAAAGAAAACTTTGTGCTGCTCATGGGACAGTTAAGAAATGAACCTAGATTTGCAACAGATCCGGTATCCGGTGTAGAATCAGCTTTATTTCAGTTATGGGTAGTCAGGAGAAATCCAAATGATGAAGCTGGCAATATATCTCCAAAATGGGATAAGCCGCTTATATCAACAACAGAACCATCACTGGTTCGTAAGATTAAGGAATTTAAGTTACACGACATTATAGAAATTGAGGGCATTTTCAGAACGCAGAATGCAATGAGACGAAAGATTTGTCCGGAATGCAACACTGCTGTTTTGATTCCGACACCAGTATCTACAATTTATCCTACATATGTAGACATGGTAACACACTTAAGTAATGATACAGAAGGTTTCCAGTATTTATACACACGCGCAGAACATTCAAATCATGCAAAGGTAATTGGCAGGGTGTGTACGCCGACAGATAAGATTCTTCACGGAGAGACGGATCATGGAGATTTATACGCAAGGTATCAGCTGGCAGTAAACCGTAAACTGTTTGTGAAAGACTCAATAGATGAAGAAGATCATACGGATTATCCGTTTGTGTACAGTTATGGAGACGTAGCCGATAAGGATTTGACCATTTTGAAGCAGGGAACTCTTATATACCTTGATGGATATCTGCATACAATGGTATTTGAAGACGAAGCTGAATGCAGTGAGTGCCATAATATTTTCCCATTCAAATATCAGCGAATGAATCTTACTCCGTACTCTACTGAATACTTAAGGGATTATGACGAGCTTACTCCGTCAACACATTCCGATATTTCAAAGGTTGATGAGGGAATGGAACCAAATCAGGAATAGTTTATATTCCAGTGAAAGGAGGAAAAATAATAATGCAGGAAATAGAAAAGAAATGGATTGTCATAATGATGCTGTTCATAGGAGCAGGATATGCCATTGGCGCGCTGATAAAGTTTATACTTAAGAAGCTGATTATATCAGAAGTTTTTACAGCGCTGATTAATTTAATCATTCCATTATTTATGGTGATTGCGATTTTTGTTTTTCTTTATGTTTATCACAAATATCAGCAGCAATAAAAATAAGAAGGATATTGGCCCCTGCCAGTACCCTTCTTTTTAATTGGTTTGTAAATATATGTATTTTTGTAAGAACTGCATGCCGTTTGCTAATCGCTCTGACCGATGACGTTACATGAGCAAATGCACCAGTAATAGCTGTTATAATCGACAACTTCGATTGGCTTATTTATCTGGCTAAGTCAAACCGTTTTATCTTCTATTAACTATTGTGTAGAAATTTCTATCTTTTCTATCTAGTATTACTATAGCTGATACCGCATTAAATGTCAAGTTAATTTTCAAAATATAGTGATATTTTTATAAAAAAGACTATATCTTGTGTCAATATGCAAAGTTAACAAAAAAAGAACATTCCTTTGATGAAATGCTCTTAATTTTTACTATTCAGTTTTTTAATCGAGAATACCGTACTCTTTCATGAGTTCAAGGCGATATTTCTCATCGTGTGCAATACGTTTAATGTCATCATTGCGCTCATCATCAACTAGACAATTAAGCAACTTGAATGCCATATCACTTCCTTCTTTCAAACCTTGCTTCTTACCTTCAGCAATACCTTGTTTCTTACCTTCAGCAATACCTTCGTGACGGCTAACTTTTGTCATTCTTTCGGCTACAACATCCATGGTAATATCTCCTTTCCTATCAGAGTCAGTTAAATCATTTTTGACTTCGATGTAAATATTGCTTCCTGTAAATACTGAAAGCATTTTTAGTATCTCATCAACATGATCAATTACTTCCGGTCCACCAATCCTATAATTTGGATTGATGCGTTTCTGTTGGAAAAACTTTGCAACTAACTTAAAGTCGCTTTGAAATCTGTCAATTTCTTCGTCTGAAAGAAATGCGATTTCATATACATGCATTTTATAGTCGTTTACAAAATCATCCAATCCGTCCGGAACATTCATTAAACCTTTTAGATTTGTAGGCCTATTCCAGTGAGTATCTCCAAAGTAAAGAACAATGGACATCACAGGAATTAATTTCTTCGGATGTTTCAGGAGCTGACTTTTGTAACTCGCTCCATCGTAGCCAATAATCCTTGCTGGCATAAACTCTTCAATCTTAGTTTGATTTTCCAAACCGCAAATCAAAATATTTACGCCTCCTTCGACCCACTGTTTAGCAACATCTCTTTCAAGTTCATGATATACACTATCATCCGCTTTAAATTGAGAATGTACACCTGCCTCACATAAATCATTAGGCTTTATTACCTGCTTACCTTCGAAGACAAGACCGTTAATAATATCGGCAAAGACATCATTATGATCCATGAGTATCTTCTCGGTTAAATCTTTCTGACCCATATTTATTATCTCCTTTCTTTATTGGGTTTATAATGCAAAATAAAGATGGAGTTTGTTCGAGTAAAAGATGTTATTTCTTTTTCTATATTATATCATAATCTTCTTTAAAAATAAATACCTGTAAAAAATAAGGCACCAAAAAGGCACCTTATTTTAATTTTACATCAAGTCGGCGATTGCATCCGGAATGTTCTGCCATTCAGATTTATCGCCAACATCAGCAGGCTTTAAGTCTGTAATCTGAACCTGTAAAGTACGATACTCTTTACGAGGTATTGCTTCACGATCAGGCACATATATATTTTCATTAAGCGTTCCAAGAACGGACACCTTGAGCGGACAGCCCATTTTCTTGTACTCTTCTGCTCCACCAAACCAGATGAGCTGGAAACCATTTGCAAACAATTTTACATGCTGCTTATTAGCTCCCATGAACTGATAATAATCAACACCTTCAGCTCTGTAACGCTTTTTGCCAACGATGTCAATATCATCAATTCTGAAAACAATCTCAGGATTGCCTTCACCGAACGGCTGGTATTTTTCAGTCTCTTCAAACATCTTACGGAGATTTACAACTCTGCATTCCTTGTCATAAAGGATTATGTCAGACTGTTCTTCCGCAGGAGCTTCAGGAGTGAGGTCATTAACAGCTTTGATAAAATCATTGATTTTATCTCTTGTCAATGTAATACCGCAGGCACCCGGATGTCCACCATATTTCTCAATGAACTCATTGCTCTGATCAAGTATCTTTTTAAGATTTGCCCAGTAACGAGAACGGCCTGAACCCTTTAAAATATTATCATCAATCGTAGGGCTGACAACAATACTTGGGCGGCGGTACTTTTCTGTAATCTTGCCAGCCGTAAGTCCATTGATTCCAGCAGAACCATCTTCATCGACAAAAACAATAAAACGCTCATTTTGCAGATTGTTAGCATTGATATAATCAACCGCTCTAGCAAAAGCCTCTTCTGCAAGTTTCTTACGTTCCTCATTTTTGTCTTTGATAATCTGGCAGTCATTTTCAATAGACTCATCATGCACACCCATATAAGATGTTGCATCAGAAACTTCTGCTGAACCGCCATCATCCAGACGTTCATATGCATTGAACATCGGACACAGAAAGAATGCCATCTGAGGTGCAGTTATGCGGTCAAGCATGTTTGCATCCTTAAGAAGTTCCATCATTCCTGTTGACGCTCTGCCTGCAAGCGCATTTTTGATGCCAGCCTTTACAATGCGTCTGTTTTCTCCTGTGAGGGGAACAACATCGGCAACTGTACCAATGGCAGCATATACGCTTGTCACTGCATGAAACTTTTCTTTAGCTCCATCGCTGAGCCATGGACATGTACTCACAATTGAATTTGCGAATATATACATGAGTCCAGCTCCACAATAGTCTACAAAGTCAGCGCCAGTTACATGCGGATCGCAGAGAACATCTGCATCAGGAAGTACTACTTCTTTCTGGTCATTCACAAATTTCTCATGATGATCCAGAATGATTACTTTCATTCCTAATTCTTTTGCTCTCTTTACAGGTTCAATGGCAGCAATACCATTATCTGCAAGAATGAGAAGTTTACATCCCCATTCTGCATAGGCTTCAACATGACGAACCTGTACACCATAGCCGTCTGAAAAACGTCTAGGGACAACTACCTTCACAAGATCCGTTATGCCAAGAACGCTGGCAAGATTACGCGCGATGTTTGCACAATTGATGCCGTCACCATCATAATCTGTGTGAAATATCATCATATAACGCTTTATGACAGCATCCGTAAACAATGCCATTGCTTCCTGCATATTATTGATGTGATAAACTTTTACATCATTTAGAAGCTCCTGCTCACTCATACCTGTTCTTTCTTTTACTATCTCAGAAATGTGTTCCGGGGTAGCACTTCTTTTTAACCACTTATTAGCCATAATATTTTTCCTCCTTTTTTATTTAATTAATATGACTATAATAAATATGAGTTTTAGAAAAGTTTCAGCAAAAAAAAGAACTGCTAAAAATAGCAGTTCTTAAATTAAATGCTGATTTAATTGCCAATATCCTCTGGTTCTTCATACCTGTCATCAATGCCATCATGGTCTTCATCCCTAAAACCTGTAATTCTGTCGTCAACACCATCATTGTCTTTGTCAATAATATCCTGAGTCTTGCTGTGCTCCATAACATACTTTTCGCCAAGAGTAATATAGTTTCTCTGAAGTCTGTAATAAAGTTCATTCTCCTCCTGAGTATTATCGCTTATCATCATACCAAGCTTCTCCATTTCCTTTTCCTCTTTATATTTCAGTGCTTCAGCTTCAGCAATCTTTAAGCGTTTGTTTAAATCATCAATCTGCTGTTTTTGTGACTCAATAATCTGATCTTTTTTAGCAGCCTGCTTCTGAACATTCTTATATTTCTTAACATCAGCAGTTGCTACGTCTCTCTGTACTCTCACCTTTTCATATTCAGGATTTATCCTTTCACGGTATTCTTTAGCTGACTCTCTTTTTTCAACCGGCGGCAGTTCGGCACCTACGCTCTGAGTAAGTATTGCCCTTGCCTGTTTGATGCTCTGATAGTTTACATTCTGCTGGCTGACACCGCGCTCGTAACCAACTGCCTTTGCATATTCAGTCTGAAGCTGCGCACAGCCTTTCTTACCATCAACATAATGACAAAATTTCAATGTATTCTCATTATTTTTATTCTTACACATTGGAACCACTACAGCATGGATATGCGGTGAACTTTCGTCCATATGCAAGACCGCATTGATAACATTTTCTTTACCGAATTTGTTCTGCAAAAATTTAATAGTATTGTCCTGCCACTTTTGAAATTCATCTGGATTAGCAGGATAACGGTCTCCCATTTCAGTTATATTCATCTGACCGGGATAATGAGCTATGGCTTCTGCGGCAAGAATTGCATCTGACCGCACCTTTCTGCCATTTGCAAACCTTAAGTTTTCTTTATTAAATGCTGATTCTGAAATATTCCATCCGTCATCTGTGAACTCCTGTTCTGTTATTTTTTCTACAACCTTTCTGTAAAAGTCATCGTTTGCACTGCCAATGAGAATCTTATTATGTATGATTTTGTTTTTGTCTATATGCTTACCGGTAAGGTCTCCTTCTTTTCGTTCATTATGTAATTCTGTTCTCTGTATAGTTGTTTTTGAATGAATTGGTACAATTCTAATAGAAGCTGTTCCACCCATTTTTATCACCTCTTTAATTATCCTTTTTTAATGTGATACAAATATGGATTTTAGACAAATTTAAAAGAAGTAGATGAAAATCTACTACTATTTTAAAAGTAGTAGCGTGTATACTACTATTTTTCTTTACCACTCTTCTAGGCATCTTTCTCGTCAACACCTATCCGTCAGCAATTACTTCTCAGCAGTTGATGTTTTTTAATCTCTTCTGTCCCAAATTACTTCCCTGATAAGAAAGTTTCCTGACTTATTATTTTGACAGCCCCCTGCCTAAGCCCTCTTGGAAAATAATAAGTTTGGTATTAAGTTAACTCCCCAAAAGTTAATATTTAACACGCCCTCTCTCCGCAACAATCCTCTTGTTACCAGTATCTTTCCACACAAAGTCTTCTTAATCCCTTAATTTCCCTTAACTTAATCATCCATAACCCCTTTTCCCGTGTGCAATTAACTTGTAACAAAATATCTTCTTGCCAGATTTTCCCTAGCATTTATTCTGATTACACTTATCTCCTGCCAATAATCCCTTAACCAACGCCTGTTTTCCCGCAATAATCCTTAAACTAGCCATTTTTTACTAATAAATACTGCTTCCGCGTGTTAACAAATACCCTCGCAGCAAGTTATTTGGTATCATATATTCTTGATACCATATATTTTCAAAAAGTATTATATATATACTAATACCATTTACAGTTAATTAGTATCATGTATATCTGATACCATTTATCCTGCTGCCAATTAGTATCATGTATTACTAATACCGTCAGCAAATATTCTCATAACAAACTATTTAGTATCACACATGCTTGATACCAAATACCTTCAAAAAGTATCACATATATACTAATACCGTTTACAATCAATTAGTATCATATATATACTGATACCAGTTTCTTCCTACCAAAATAGTATTACACATGTCTGATACCAGACTGGCTTAAAAGTATTATGTATATACTAATACTGTTTGCAATTAATTGGTATCATATATTCTTGATACCAAATATCCCTGAAAAGTATTACATATTAGTAATACCATTTTGCCAGCAATTAGTATCATGTATATAGTAATACCGTTAACAAACTATCCTGTCAGCAAATAATTTAGTATCACATATTGCTGATACCAAACACCTTTAAAAAGTATTATGTATATACTAATACCGTTTGCAATCATTTAGTATCATACATACCTGATACCAATTATCCTGCTGATAATCATTCTTTAAAAAGTATCATATACTAGCAATACTATTCGTCAGCAATTAGTATCATACATAGCTAATACTGCCCATAATAATCCGGTATCATATATTACTGATACCAATAATACTGCCCACCCTTGTCAGCAAATCAATTAGTATCATGTATTCTTAATACTATTTAATTGTAAACAGTATTGCTTATTGCTGATACTGTATGCAACTATCCGGTATCATATATTCTTAATACCAGTCTTTCTTGCTGACAGATAATCCAGTCAATAAGCATAAAAAAAAAGAGTATCAGCTTGTAACCAATACTCTCCTCACAATTATTCTGCTAAAAATCCTTTTACGTAATCTTCAACGCCCTCTTCCGGTTCACTGTTGCAGACACCATATAGCTGCTTAATGGAATATCTGTTTTTGTATGTAACAAATTCTATCGTATACCGTTTGTTGTTGTACATAAACGAATATATAGCACAGGAATCATTGTTAATCTTGTCTACATAGCTGGCAACACAGTTATGCATCTCACTGCCTTCCTGAACAAGCCTCTTTTTAGATTTAATCCATTCCATGTCATCCGGCAGCAGCTTTGCAAGGCGATTGAATTTTGAATTCTTAGGAACCTTTACTCTTGGTGTGTTTTTAGCTGTAAGTTCCTTCGCCAGATCATCATGCGCATCATTAACCTTCTTTTCAGATGTAAACATGATTGAAATCTTTCTGTGCAGCATTTCTGACATATCAATATAATCATAAATAATTGGATCTATGTCAGCACCAATTCTCTTTTGAATGATTTCAAATAAAAATCTTTTAACAACATAACGTCTTGAATCCACTCTTTTTATTTCCGGATCAATGTAAATTCTCTTGGCATGAACACAGTAGGTTTTCATGAATTCTTCAAAACTCATATATTTGTTTGCCAGCAGAAAGTTTCTGCTTTTTTCATTAACAAGCGGCAGGGCCTGCATAATGAGATACCCAAGGCGCAGGTCACATCTGCTCCAGTCGATAAAGCCTGCATTTTTATAATGGGTATTCATTACTTCATTAAGGGTGTGTCCGGCAGTAATCTCGTTGCAGGTAAATGCTGGTAGCAGGTCATAATCCCTGACAGAATATGCCATAATATCTTTCCACACACATTCTTTTGCATCTTTAATACGCTGAAAGAACCACGATAATATAGTTCCTATAAGGCCGCATCCCTTTCTGACATCATTGTTAATTGTATGAAAACCGGCTGGTACCCATTTTCCTGATGGAATCTGCATAAGAACGCTATAATCATTCGTAAACAGATATGTTCTGTCCAATTTAGTGCGTCCATCATGTCGGCACGAATATAATGGTTCATCTCCATAATTGTAGTCATCCCGCGAATGTGCATTATATATGGCAGTGCTTTCGTATTTTCTAAACGTTAAGAATATTCCTGAGAAAGTAATCTTCCATGAAAACTTTATGGCTGGCTCATTAACAGACACAATATTTTCGCTGCCAAATTCCGCGCAGTCAAGCTTAGTACATGTATTAAAGATCGGCTCGACAAACTCAGTGTTAGTAAGATTTATACGTCCACTGCTGTAACCGTTACCCAGCTCGTTACTGATGAAATATAAGGATGCATCATTTCTTTCCATAATGCTGTCAACAAGATCCTTAAAGCCCGGATAATATTTGAAGGCAATTTCTGCTGCCACAATATTCCTGTTAAAAACATTATTCTCAATCATCTGTTCGTACTGAATCCACTCTTCATCAGTAATGCCTGCTTTAATATAACACCGTGCCCTCGCTTCCATGCCACCGTTAACCATCTGAGACGTAAGCCGTATAATCCTTAAGATTTCATCCATGTCTTTAGAACATGTGCCTTCTTCAATTAATACCAGCGCAAGCCCTATGCCAGAATTTACTTTTATAAATTTATACATAAAGTCACTGTAATCACTGAACTCATCAGAAACTCCCAAAAAGTTTTCACTCGACTTGCAATCAGAATAATCGCTGCAAAGAATGTTGTCACGTATATAATCGAGAATATGTGTCATGTCATTCTTATTGAATAAGTACTGATCATCCTTTTCCGCAGAATATATCCTGTAAGCAAATTCCTGCCAGTAATAATTCATGACATGATACCTGCAGTCATGAAACTTTTCTCTCATGTAAGTACAGAGCTCATGTGTCCGCCGCCAGTCTCCTGTTATTGCATATATATACTTGAAAGAAATTGCATCCTGACAGAAAGCATCCCAGTCATCAAGTATTTCCGGGCGGTCTTTGAACAAAAGCATCCAACGGAATAATGATTCAAGCTGTTCAATTGTAAACGACTCATCCATGAGCTTTTCCACAAATTCTTTTGGCAGCAGTTCTTCTGCTCTTTTAATCAGCTTCTCCTGACCTTTTCTCAAAATAATATCCTCCTTTCACTGCCAACAATAAAAAGGAGCCTCATAAAAGGCCCCTCTTTGCAAATAAACCTGTTAATCATCAACCTCATCAAACTCTGACTCATCGTCAGCACAATCTTCGCAGAACTCACAGTTATCACAGTCACCATCGCAGAGATCATCTTCTCCCTTTACTTCCTCAATGATGTTGTAGAAGTTAATCAGAGGTTCCACACCAATCTGCATGCTTAAGTTGTTAAGTGTATCAAGTATTCCCTCGGCAACAATGTTAATCGGCACGCGTGTAATATCGTCAGCAGTAATGCCAGAAAACAAATCGTCACCGTCATCAATGTAATGTAACGGGACTGCCGAAGTAGTTCTGTTACCATCTTCATCAGCAGCATAGACACCTACGCATGTAATTGTCTTGTCAACATCGCTGACATCCTCAAAACGAAATCTCTTTGCCCAGATCTGATTAACAATAGCGTTAACATCATCATCATAAGCATCCGCTATTTTCTCCTCCCAGTGTGAAGCCATGTGCATGGCAGTCTGCGAAGCAGTATATGAACCCATCATGACAAGAAGTCCAAAAAGACTTGGGTACTATGCATTTCGTAACTGTAAAGAATTAACAGAAGTTACCCTGCCGGAATCAGTTACTAAAATTCCATCAGGAATTTTTGAAGGCTGCTGTAGTTTAAAAACGGTAAATGCACCGAACGTGGACACTGTTTGCGACCATGCATTTTATGATTGCAAAAATCTGGAAGCATTTGATTTCAGCAAGCTGCAGTCATTAGAACATATGGCGTTTGCTTATACAGGCATTCATGAAGCTATTTTTTCTGACAGACTTGTAAACCTTGGAACAGTAATATTTTTAAGCTGCAATAATCTTCAGACAGTAGACATGAAAGCCTGCAAAATACAAAAAATCCCTTACCAGTGCTTCTGTTTCTGCGAAGGATTAAAAGATGTTCAGCTTCCTCAAGATGTTATAGCTTTTGGTAATGGTTGTTTCCTTAGAGCAAAGCTCAACAAACTCACTATAAACGCAGGTACATATGTAGATGATAACGCTTTTGGCAAATCATTTATTAATGAATTAGTATTTGCGGATGACGCCAATCGCCTGACAAAAACAGCCGTTCATCCTCTTGCGTTTGAAAATGCAGAGGTTGGCAAACTTGCTATACCTGATCATATGTATGACAGGTTCAAGGATGCTATTGATAAGATACAGTAAACCGTTAACAGAGTCTCTTTATACAAGGGGCTCTGTTTTTTTTATAATACAAAAAAAAAGACGTCTCATTAATAAGACGTCTTTTTGGTCACAATATTTAGTTTTTAATCTTCAGAAGAATCAAGGATGGCCTCAACTTCTGCTTCTGTTTTTTGGAATCCATTTGCTAGATCCTTAACTGACGTTCCATTTTTCGCCATTCTCCTAATTGCATCGACTGCGAATTTATCAACGGCTTCCTGATTGTATTTCTCCATAACATCACACATAACATCGAGACCTCCTTCCGTTTCTTTTAGTCTCTTCACTTCATTTGATAGTTCAGGGAATTTAGGATTGTCAACTCTTTCAGCTAGAAAACATGACATAAGCTCTGATATGTCACTTCCATCATTCACAGCCGTGTTGACGAATATTTCTCTCAATCCATCATCAACATATGTTCCAGTCTCCCTGATCATTTTGTCAATATGATATATCGTCTTATTCTGTTTGAACACGTCAAACTGGGAGATATAAACAATACACACATCTTTGACTTTCTCGAATTTGGTTCCCGGATTTGAGTTAATTGCTGTAATAACTGAAGCATTAAAACGAGCACGTCTTAAATGATCATCATTATCAGACCTTTGCACCTCAATATTGCACTTTTCGCCTGTGCCTAGTGTACACAATGCATCCAATCTCACTGACCTGCCATAGATGTTACGCTCACTGTTCTGAGTAATCACATCATCTACAATGAGCTTATCATCCTCTAGTATTACCCTTAGAATTTCCTGACAGACCTTTGGATTTTGGGCCAGTACCTCAAAGAACACATCATCAATAGGCCTAAGTTTTGCAACTCTTGCTTTCTTTTCATCTTCTGTTAATCCCATATTGTTATCTCCTTTCTTAATTTATGTTATTAACTACGTAATTAAGATGGAGTTTGTACGTTTACTACATAGCAAATATTTATTTTTATGAATAACTTTACCCTATATTCAGTTTGGACAAAATTAATACTTTCCGTTTCTATAGTTATTATATCATGAACTATTCGTTTTTACTATACCCTTTTGCTCATCTTCCATCAAAACTCATATTTATCCTGTAACTAATTTTCATATTAAACAAAAAAATAAAGGAGGATGTAAAAATATGAAAGTAAACATTATCAAAACAGGTACAGTTAGCAGCAAAATGGATGAGTTCGTTATAGGAAATAATGTTCTATATGAGTGTAATCTTACAGGTACAGTTGTTGTGCCAGAGAATGTAACCAAGATAAAGGCAACAGCATTTTCCAACAAGACTAACATAATCAAGGTAGTGCTGCCAGAGGGACTCAAAACGATTGAAACCAATACATTCCTTGGATGCACAAGTCTTGAGGAAGTTATCATTCCTGAAAGTGTGGAAGCTATTGAGGATCAGGCATTCTTCGGATGTAAGAAACTCAAGAAGGTTCATCTGCCAAAACTGCACATTTGTCTTTATCTATATCATTGGTTTTGAAATCGTAGCAGTACAGCAAGAATGATGAGTACCAGTCTCTCTGTACCAGTGTTCCGTCTGTAAGTTTATACATTCTGTCAGACAGTTTCTTTTTAATGTAATCATCGGCTGTGTGGTCATACTGGCTTGCCCTGTAATTGTTTGGCACTTCTATGTAAGTGCCGCCGGATGTCTTGAACTTATTTTCCACCGCAGCCTGAACCCCCCCCGGGCATCTGTTCTTTATTGATTTGCCAAAACGCTTCTTTTTGTTGATTTTGCCTTTGTCGTTGACCGTAGTCTTACTGGCACACTTCATCAGTTTGGCAGCATTTTTAGACTCCGTTATAAAAACGTCTCCAATACTTCGCAAATGGTTTGCATCCTCATTTATAGCAAGATGTCTGTTGGTTGCATTTATGCGGCAGAGTTCTGCATGTCTTGCTTTCAGTTTTTTATAGTGATTAGAATAATTCCAAGTCTTTGCACCTTTTTTGACAGTGCCATCATCATTATAGTTCTGTGGATTAGTGGCGCGTCTGCTCCTGTCCATGGCACGATAATAGAGTCTTTCAAGTCTCTCAGATGTCTGTATGCTATTGCCACGCTCTGAAAGATTTTTAAGTCCCGTTTCTGTATCAGAAGTATAGGCTACAGTCTGTGTGCCAATATCAGCGCCGATAATACCTTTACCGTATTTGTGCCGGGGATTGCCGAACCTGTCGTATTTAGGTTTTGCCCTGCCCTCAATGGTAAGATGCAGATACACCCTGTATTTTCCACGGATGAGTTTCGGTACCAGAGTTGCATAACATGGTCTGTAAGTACTTATACAGTATGCATCTTCCAGAAGAGTTTGTACAGCTTTACGATCTGCAATCTCTGGTGCAGCAAGATAGTCTAAAACAGCATTTACTTCGTCAGTCTGAAATCTGTCTTTAACCTGTATTCCGAATACAGATTTGCCGAGTTTAAACTGCAGCTGATTATCTTTAACTTTTAAAATAATGCCACACTTAGTCTGTTTTGCCCTGATGCATGGCAAATCTCCATGTTTTGAGAAATGAAGTGTTTTACCATTGCCGTATAAGCATTTTTCAATACCATGCCACACGTCTTCAGCTTTGGTAAGAGCAAATACCGCATTTATGCCATACTTTTTGCCAATAGGTATCATGGACTTACGGCAGTAATCCCCTGTAACATTATACTGCTTCTGTATTTCGTTGAGCTGGTTAGCAAGCATTTTGCGCTTCTGCTTATCTTTAGTGGAGCCATAAAGTTTAAGCAGTCCGCGGTATCTTTTAGTACGCATAAGCTGGTCATAATTCTTTTTCATGAGACCAACAAGTTCATTACCAGCTTTTCTGATCCTGTCAGAAAGTTCTACTACTTTTTGTATATCAGAACAGGACATATCGGTTTCAGCAACCAGAATATGTCTGTCGGACAGTTTATGGAATTGTTTTAATAACTTATCAAATTCTTCATCAATTGTCATTTTTTTCTGTTCCTCAATATATTTAATCACCGTAGTTTCACTTATATGGCCAACTGTCGAAACAAAATATCCCCTTAACCACAAAACTCCACATCTTACATGAAATCGCTTTAACTGCGGATATTTTATAACTCAATAACACTTATACTTTTAAGAGTCCTGACAATATCACAAGGAGCGACTGTCTGTGGAACATCTACGAATATATGTATATAATCTGGCATTACCTCAAGTGCTTTTACATGATACTTGTAATTATCACATTATATTTTGTTCTTTCTTTTCTCTCTGCCAGCCATTTTTCCATGTCGCTGCCCGTATTGTTAACTCTTTCCTGCATGCTGCTTGGAAGATTGCTGACTAAATCAGTTTTCATCACAATGTTTCCCCCTCTACTGTACTACACCAAACCTGTCAAACGGATAATACCGTAAACCTGCTTTTGCCTTAATCGCATCTCTTTTTACGTATGTATGCTTCCATTCCCTTGCATCAAATGAATTGTTCCTGTTGTCACCTAAAAGCAGATATGAACCCTTCGGCACATTGAATGTATATGGTCCGTTATCGTTTGTCCATTTTTCATCCTTAAGATATGGTTCCTTTAAGCATTTTCCGTCAACATACAGTTTGCAATCTTTAATTTCAACCTTTTCTCCCGGCAAGCCGATAACACGCTTGATATATTCTTCACCCGTATCAGGCGCATTGAATATGACAATATCTCCTCTGGCAGGATCATGCTTGTTGTAATAAAGCCTGTTGGCAATCAGCTTGTCTCCTGTCATAATGGTGTTCTCCATTGACGCGGATGGAATGTTTGCATTAAGGAATACATACTTTCCAAGAATAACCGCAAATATCACTGCAGTCACAATAACAATAAGAGACTGGCCAGCATCTTTTAAAAACTCAGAGTGTTTTTCTGCAAATGCTTTAATGTTCTCAGTATTCATCGTTTTTCACACCTTTCGTATATAATATTTACTTATATAATATGAAAAACAATAAATCTGTCCAAAAGAAAGAGCTGCTTTTTTTTGGCAGCTCTCTCATTAATATGCTAATTTATTTTGAATGTCTCAGTATCATATACCTGCGATGCATCGAAGTTAATTACAGTATTGTAAATTACCATTCCAAACTGCTTAATGCCCAGCACTTTTGATGCCTCATAAACATATGGCAGAACTGGTTTAACAGTATCCCCACCGTCAAAAGCGTCTTCCAGCTCAAACATTACATATGCATTTCTGCTGTCTTTTTCAAGCAATGGACATGGTTCATTAATCCGTTAATACCAATCCGTTAATAAAGCATCATTGTATATATCCATTTACATCCATATAGCAATTTTTGGCACTTTTTTTTGTTAATGGTATTTCTGTCAAAGAAATGAACTCGTTTACAAGCACTCCTGTTATCACCAATCTGCTACCACTAATCCGTTAACAAAGCATCATTGTATATATCCATTTACAAAGGAATGTGGTACTTTCACATTCCTGCGTAGCACCCACATAGCAATTTTTGGCGCTTTGTTAACAAACTATGAACGACTGCTGCTCTCATCTTCATTGTCATCTCTAAAATCCATATATATAGAAGTAAAAGCAAACAACACTGACAATGGTCTATATAGAAAGGATAAAATTATGGCAGCATTAGAAGATATGGGTGGACAGGCAACCCTGACAGTTGAAAGTAAATTAATGGAATGGCTTATTAAGCAGGCAGACTTATTAAAACTCGCCACAATGATTAATACAAATGATGAACTTACAAAATGGGTAAAGGACGGACATGAACTGGCACAGCCGTTTGAAGTCCCGGCGGAAATATCAAGCGAATTTGAGGATTTGTGTAAACAGAAGGAAATCGCATTTTCACAGCTCAATTATGACAGCAAAGATTATCCGCTTGCAGATCCTTCGGAAACAGGTGTTATGGTATATACCTGTAAGCAGTGTGACCGTGATCAAGCATATCGTATTGCAAAAGCCTGCGAAAAGAAGCTTAATAAAGAAAAGAACTTTGAACTTACAGCAGATACTATTAATGAGGAATTTAACGGCATCGAGACAAACATGCTGACAAATCTTACAAATGTGGAGGCTGACATTCTGCAGAAAGAAATGGCAGCAAACAATATTTATTCAGCAAAACTCTTCAATGCCGAGACAAAGACATATGCAGTGGAAATATCTGCACAGGACATGGAGGAACGTACATTTAAGGATGAAATGACACCGCTCGAGCGTTCAATGGCAGCATCAGTATTGAAGCTGTCTAATCCTGCTCTCATGGAATATTTAAACAGAAAAGATGCTGCAAGGGAAGCTGTTTCAGGCGTCATTGAGCAGGCTTCACACAATCCTGAAATTGCACAGGTAATTGCAGATCCTGAACATCCGAAAAACAGGTTTATTGTCAAGGACAGCAAAGTCATGTTTACGATAGATAATACAGTTATGAACACATATGATCTTGCCAACAAAAAAGAAAAGGAAGCATGTCTTGGCAGCATTGCAAAATACGACACCTTTGTTGTTACAACTGAACAGGAATATAATGAGGAACGAAATAATAATTTCGACAACTTCAAACAGCTTGCAAAGAAAAATACCGAAGCGCGTATTCTCAATGTCAATATTGACGATGCGGCAAAAGAACTGGAACAGAAAGACCTTATTGACTTTACTATTCACAAGAGCGACCAGCCTATAGATGATCCGTCAAAACCTGAAATTTTACAGGGACACGATTTTGCACAGAAGGAATTCCGTCTGGAGCGTACTGATGAAGTAAGAGACATTATTGGCAAGATTTCGCCGACAAATGGTCAGGAAACAGATTTAAACCAGTATGACAGAGACGACCTGACATTTAAGAATGACGATTCAGTTGAAGTAAAACAGAAAATCAATCTTGACCTTGGCCAGAACGTTGAAGAACTCGTAAACAATGCCCAGAATGTACTTACAAAGTTCGGCATTTCACAGGCAAAGGAACACATGGAAGTAACAACCAAAATAAACCAGTATGCTGTTGCTGGAGAAGCTCTTGCAAAAGGTGGATATGAAGTAGGACAGCTTGATGACATTGACCTTGAGAAAGTCGCAAGGGATTATGAAGACAGAGAAAACATAGGAAACGCTTATTACGGTGAGAACCATGATTATGACTATGTTAACGGCGATGTTCCAATGCCGGAAGAAATGATTGACGTGCAGATAAAAGATGACATGTACGAAAATATTGCTACAGGCGAGTCAATGACATACGAGGAAGCAATGAATATGCCGTCTGAGGAAGAACCTGATCTTGACGATAATCTTGCAAACGGACTGCTTGATGAAGATGGACCTGCTGCAATTACCGGTGAAGATATTTGGGCTGGTGATGACGACGAAGATATTGAATATGATGATAATTACGACGATTTCATGTTTGACTAGACTGTATATAAGAGACTGGTATTATGCCGGTCTCTTTTTTATGCAAAAAAAAGGAGCTGAATTACTCAACTCCTCTTTTTGTTTACCACCGTACATTCAGATAAATCTGGGCACATTCATCCAGAATACCATATGCCAGATAGGTTCCTGCAAAAACTATCGCAAGAATACAAGCTGTAAACCCGGCAGTGCATATTTTCTTTGCATTATTGCGAAAGAATTTATACACTTTACCGTTTTTATGCAGTACTGCTGCCAGCTTGTCTGCTGCATCAAACACAACACTGACAATGATGCCTGCAATAAACAGTACTGCAAAAACCATTGCAAGAACGAGAGCTTTGATCATGCTGCCTGACCTCCTTCCGGTTTCCAATCCTTGTCACCAAGAGTAAAACCAGCATTCTTAACATCCTCTTCGTAATCGAAAAGGTCATCAGGAAACAGATCTTTAACCAGCCAAGCAAGCTTCATCACGTCATCAGGAACCTCGGGCTCATTGAAAAACCTGTTTTCTACTGGAAGATAGAAAACCCTCGCATAAGGCTTATAGGCACCAAGAAGCTGATGGGTATAAACCTTTATGGTGCCGTCAATAATTAACTTATTGAGATCACTCTCAGTAATCTCATAACAGCCGCGAGCATTTTCCACACTGTCATCATCAACAACGTATTCCATAACAATATTATCTGGAATTTCAAATTCGAGTACAGCTACAGAATTGTAAACTGAGCCAACAACTGCTGCTGCTATCTGGGCATTGCCAATAGCTGTCTCAAAAGCTTCCCTGAGCTCGTCTTTAAAATCCTCAGCATATTCCTGTCGCTCTTCGTCAGAATAGTCCCAGTAATCCTGTCCTACTGACGCCATATAGACGCGGGTACTGTCAGAAACCAGCCAGTTGCTGACTTTGCTGTCAAAGCCTCCGTCATGAACAATCTTCAAAAGGTTTTCTATTGATGTTCCGTGATAAAATTTCATATGTTTGTCCTCCTTTATTTTATTTTTGATATATGAAATCTGTAATAAAGGTGGAGTTTGTACGTAAAAAAAGGACAGCTGAAGCCATCCTTTCCTTAGCGTTGTTCGTATATCACATATTTTCAGATACATCAATCTCGATGTCATTCAACAGAGTTTTTTGCTCTGTCTGAAGTGCGTCATACAGTTTATTGAACGCCAGACATGCATCAAGTGATAATTCTAAAACACTTTTATCCTGCGACTTACCGACTTGAGAATGAAGTTCACTGATGTTGCGATACAATGTTTTTGCAGTATACATTAACTCTGTCAGTGTTTGCAATCTCTGGAACTCCTCGGTATCAATGCCTGTTTCCATTAATTTCATAATTTTTCAAATCTCCTTTCGACTGATATATCTGTATATGTGCTTGCAATACTTGTTCCATGATAAAATTTCATATTGTTTTCCTCCTTTATTTTTTATTTGATATGAAATCTGTAATAAAGGTGGAGTTTGTTTACACAAAAAACAGCTGAAGTCATCCTTTTCTCAATAAGTTATATTAAAATAAGCTATTTTAGATTTCCGAAAACATTGAACTTTCGTCTGCGTCTTCATTGTCAGCAGTCTCAAACTCAGAAACTTTTTTGGGAATTACGTTAAACTTCATTCCCAAAGCATCCAAAAACGCAAGTGCGCCTTTACGATTGTTTGTATCAAAGAGATTTGTAACAACTGACTCAAAAATTGCATTACATATTCTTTCCGGGCCAAGCTGCTGATGCAGTTCATGCTGTGTTTTATATGAACTATTGTCGATAATAGGGATTGCAAGCAGGTCATTTGGATCACAGTCATAAATTCCTCCGTCAGGAACAACTGCAATACCCCAGTCAACAGTGCCATCCTTATGTCTGCCTGACATAAATCCAAGTTTCTTATCGAGAATGGCTGTTGTTATGGTCTTTGTAAAGGACAGTCTCAAGTCATCATTGTCCAGTATCTGCTCCGTTAACTCATCAAACAGATTAAAATTGCGCGCGCACTGTAACGCAATAAGTCCGTCAACGAATTCCTCTGTCTCTCTGATACCGTCAATAATCAGTTTTGCAGCACCGAGTTTGTTTAAATAAACAAGATCAAGTCCATAATTTGCAGATGCATCATTAAGCATAATATCCTGAAGACCACTTATGCTATCGAACTCAACTGTAAAGAAGTTCTCTGATAAAAACTTCATTCCGGCTTTAGCATCATCTGACAGCATGTCCCCTCGAAAAGCCGTCAGAAGCATGAGGATTTTAATGAGAAAGACGGAGTCACCAAAAATCTTAATTCTTTTTATGGTTTTGTCATTATCAAAAGCTAAATGAAGAACATCAGTTACATCCGCATCCTCGTCAGCAGCAGCTTCAAGGCCATTTTTAACATCAAGAAAGGTTGTAATAATTTCATCATTATTATCCGTCAGGACTTCCTTCTGCATAAAGTCGGTTATGGCATTAATTTCTTCTTTTGTAAACGGTTCCATATTTGTACGCATAGTATATTTCCTTTCATATGTGTATTCGTTTATTTTCTATATATATAATATTCCGCTTTTAAATTTTGTCCAAAAAAAAAGAGAGGACGTTTTACACATTCTCTCTATCGCAGTTACTGCTTATTTTCTGGAGTCACATTAACTCGTCTTTTTGATGGTTTTGCCATCGGAGCCGTCTTCATTTCATCTACAGTTTCTTTTGTTGCATTTTCAGCAAGTTTCTCGCCAAAGTCTGTTGCCACGTTAATATTATTGTTAACCTTGGCATCATATGTATTGGCTTTCATAACCTCAGTAAGGTCAAATCCAGTTGTTTCTTTTACAGATTCGATAGTTTTGGCAAGCACCTGCGGAACATTGTCGCTTATAGCAGACATTCCACTGTCTCCTGCACCACCGATAATAGAAACCTTATCAATGCTCTCAAGCGGCTTAGCGATAGCCTCTGCCATCTGCGGAAGAACCTTGATAATCATCTCAGTCATTGCTGCCTTGCCGTATTTAGCCATAGCATCAGCTTTCTTTTCCATAGCCTCTGCCTCTGCAAGACCTTTTGCTCTGATGCCTTCTGCCTCTGCCTCATACTGTGCTCTTGTTGCCTCGGCAGCCTGAAGCTTTGTAAACTTCTCTGCTTCTGCTCTCTTTTCCTGCTCATACTTCTCTGCATCAGCTTTCTGCATACGAGCGTATTTCTCAGCATCCGCCTGTTTCTTAATCTCAGCATCAAGCGACTTTTCACGGACTGCAATCTCTTTTTCCTTGATTTCAGCTTCTTTCTCCTGCTTGGCGATATTTGCATCCGCTGTTGCAATCTCGATGGTCTTTCGCTGCTCCTGTTCCTGAATCTCATAAGCAGCATCAGCCTCAGCCTTTTTGATATCAGACTGTTTCTTGAGCTCCTGCTTTTTGATCTCCAGCGCATTGTTCTGTTCTGCAATAGCTGTCTCAGCTTCTACTCTTGCATCATTGGCCTGTTTGTCTGCGGATGCCTTTGCAACAGCAATATCTCTTAAGCTTTCAGCCTTTGAAATCTGTGCTGATTTAGAAATACTTACAATTCTATCAATACCTAAATTCTCAATGACCTCGGACTTATCAGTAACATTCTGTACATTAAATGACACAATATCTAAGCCCATCTTAGCCATATCTGGAGCTGCATTCTCCTGAACCTTATCAGCAAACTTCTTACGGTCCTGTACAATTTCCTCAAGTTTCATCTGACCGATAATCTCTCGGACATTTCCCTGCAATACATCCACAACAGAATTTCTAATGTAATCTTCATTCTTGTTAAGGAAGTTGCTTGCGGCAAGTTTCATCTTCTCTGGATCCATGCTGACCTTGACTTTTACAGCCGAATCAATATTGACATTAATGTAATCATTGGTTGGAACTGACTCCTCAGTTTTTACATCCACTGAAATCATCTTCAAAGTAAGCTTATCAGTTCGCTGCAAGAACGGAATCTTGATTGAAGACCGTCCGATTACATATTTCGGTTCCTTTTTAAGTCCACTGATGATCACCGCTGTGTCCGTTGGTGCTTTCACATATCCTGTAATAAGAACAAGGATAATGATTACCGCAATAACCGCAATAGCGGCTGCTACAAATATTAAGTTGTCCATGTGCATTTTCTCCTTTTAAATAATGGATTTTTTTGTTTACATATATATAGTATTCCGTTTTAAAATCTGTCCAAAAGAAAAATGTTTTTACACATCCTCTTTATTGTATTTCAAACCATAAATTATTGATTTTTTGTAATTAAGCAGCACTTAAGCTACTTTATTGTTTGGCAGTATATGTCAAACGGGTTAATAAAATTGCATTCAAGATCATTTTTGGTAATCCGTACAGATCATTAGAATTAAGATCTGTTATACAGAATATATTAGAAGAGAATTACAAAGTGCAGGGAAGTAACATTGAAATTGATGGCAAATTAATCATTTTGAACCTGTTGATATCCATTCTAAAACAACTTAGAGAATTGGACGAGCTGACAGTAGTAGGTGTTGACTTATTTTATACCCGTGCAAATTCAAGCGTTTATTAAACCTCAAATATACTTGCACAGATTTTCATGAGTTGCATTGCACTCACGATTCGGTAGTAAAATCCACCGCAATAGAATTGATTTTAATTTCATCTATATTTTTTATCTACTATTTATTTAATGATCAATCATACATCTCTTATCTTTATCTGTGTCCTTAAAAGAATATTCGTATAGTCATAATCGCTTATGTCCACATATCCATATTTCAACAGTTCCTCAACAATGTCATTGCAGTCCATTTTACTAATGCCAACAAACATCATTCCTATATCCTGCGGCACATCCTGCAGCAAGACAGACAGTCCCTCTTTATAGTCCCCCTCGCTATCAACATGCTTGTAGTAATGTACATTCGTTACAGCAATTACTACGTCAATGTCATTTTTTCTGAATTTTAATCGCATAATCATTCCCCTTTCTCAGCATACCAGCCATAAGTCTTTTTATTCTGCGCGATAAATTTTAATACAATCTTTTCTGAATCAGGTATTTCGTTAACAACATCAAGATATATATTTTCTATGTGGCCAGTGTCAGTATTAGGTATTTGACAGCATATGCCATAATCGCCATCCAATAAAGGTGATAATAAAGGTGATATATCTTCACCTGAAAGAGTCAGTCTGATACATTCTTCATCTTCGCTAATAAACAGCCCTTTTTCTATACAGTTGGCCAAAAGTACATCTGCAATACGCCATATTACCTGAGAAAATACCGCCAGACCAAGAAATATACCAAATGACAATATACAGGATGCATTATCATGCAAGGAAAAATAACCAGTTAATCCAAGCGCCAGTATTATAAACAAAAATGTCAGCAATCCAGTGCATATTTGGATTTTACGGCACCAACGACATACTTTTGCATTATATTCTTTTATCTCTTCGATTTGTTTAACATCTGCTTCTGAGACAGATATTTTAATTTCAGGACACATAAGCATCCTCCTTCCACCGTATCTTTCTTATATAATATTCACAAACATAATTTTGTCCAAAAGAAAAGAGCAGAAAATATAATATCTTCCGCTCTTTTGTTGTTTACATAGCAACTTCTGACCATATACCGCCCTCATAATGCAGTAATGACTCCTCTGTTGACTTGTTAACGATTTCGATGCATCCGGTTGCATCTAAATCGTACTGTGCTACTTCAGTTTTGACAGCATCAAGGTCTGTGGCAGCACACATTGGCGACATGTAAATCGCCTCACCTATGTCTCTGGCAATCTTATTTGGCCAGAGCTTAATTGAATAAAACGTCATAATATTGTTCCTCCTTTATTGTTTTTTTGATAAATATGACATTATAAATATGGATTTTTGTGCAAAAATAAGAGCTGCCAAAAAGCAGCCCTTATAGTTAATCTTCGTCAGGAAGTCCATTTTCTGACCATTCGGGAATGTAGACCGTAAATACGTAGTCTTTCTTGTCCTCTGACAATTTTCCTTCTATCAAGAAATCTTTGTCTTTCCATATGTGCAGATGTTTAGCGTCAACAAAGAAATCATGTGTATGCTCTTTTTCACCCTTTACATATGTAATTGTAATCTTTTCTTCTGTAGCGCTGTACAGTCCAAGATCATGTGTAATTGCTGTAATGTCAGCAACATTGTCATCAAGAACCTGTACTGTTTCCAGATCTTTCTGAAGATTGGTCTTGCCTATATGAGGATGCTCTCCACTTTCCTTGGCAAGAACATTCAGTTCCTTATAATCATGAAATATTGTTTCTATGTTCATGCCTGCGTCACCTCACTTTTTGCCTCGACATCGTCTGATACGAACGCGCCGATTTTTCTGACATGAAAAAGCCCCGGTATAATATATCCCGTGATGTCAGACACCTTGCTGCCAATCTGCCACAGTTCAGGTTCACCAGTTATTCGGTACAGAATATAAATATTCTCATCATTTTTAACACCTGACATGTGTTTTGCTGGCTGATGCTTTGTTTTATCGAATTTCTCTGCTTTTGTGTAATCCGCATATGCTGACACAAATTCGTTAACAATTGTTTCTGTTGTTTCTGCTGCTGCACTGTAAAATGTTTCCCATGGAGCAGTTTCAAACAAATAATATTTCATTAGATAGTCTCCTTTTTGTTTTTCTTAAAGAATGGCTCAGGATCTGGTTCGCACATAATCGGAACTGCCGGGTCTGAAGTCTCTTTAACGTTTTTATCTGCTGATAAGTCTTTTACAACAGTTTCCAGTGATGGCGGTGTAGCCTTTTTCACAATTACACTGTTGTTGACAATTGCATTGCTGTCACCAATATTTGATATGCGTCCTGTCTCCACAAGCGCTGATGCCATAAGAAAATTATTACTTAACGCACTCTGCTGCTTACCAGCTTCCTGTGACTTAAGCGCAAGTGCAATTAATGCGAGCTCCTCTGAATTAAGCTCGATGCGAGCTTTGCCCTTCTCATATGATGTGTTTAGTATTACCATGGATGGTTTCCTCCTATTTAGTCTTTTATATGTATAATATGAAAAATCTTCATTTTGTCCAAAAAGAAATATAAAAAAAGAGACCACATTAATATGGTCTCAATTTGTTTACTCCTTTGTTTCCTTTGGCAGCGGGTTGAAATATCTGTCTACCATTTTGCAGACAAATGTATCAAACTCTTTTGACGGATAAGAAAATGTTTCTTCTTCCAATTTATCGCTCCCAAACTCAAGTTGATTAACTTCAACAGAAGCCTCGAGTTTGTAGGAAGGATTCTGGTAGATAGAAATAAACATATCAATAGTTCCATCGACAGTAGTACCATCCTCTCCCTTAACGTCTTTGCGGCTAAGCTCAATGTCTGCATAGTCAGCTTCCTCATTATCACGGATAGCTTTTAATACTCGTTTCATGAGTTTCTGTGCCTGAGTTTTTGTGCCAGCATTTTCCGGAAGTGAAATTACATCACTGCTAAAATCAATCTTATCTAAAAATTCGTACATAATAATTCCTCCTTTACTACATGTACATTGATTAATAAGTTGCAATGAATATGGATTTTCTGCACAAAAATAGCAGAGACAAAAGTCCCTGCTAAATAATTTTTACAAACTGGCTTGTTTCATAATCATATCTTTCAATACGCTGTTCTTCGTACCAAACAACAAACACATCCAGCCTGTAATCAATGCCAAGGTTTATCATGTTCATAGTACCCTTGCATCTGCTGTTAGCAAAAGCAATCAGCACGCCATTGTTTGAAGAGCTTGAAGATGCATACTCAGCCATTTGCCTGTTGCGGACATTTCCTGCATTTCTGCCATACAATTTCCAGTCAGCGGGAAATCTCTTTACAGGAATGTTGTAAGCTTTTGCAAAGTTCTCGCCCATTATGTCAGCGCCCCTGCATGTACCGCTTATTATTTCCACATCACTGTATGCAATTTTCTTGTAAGCAAATATCCAGTTACAGACTTTATTAAGCCTGTGTTGGTCAACAAATTCCCTGCTTCCTGCAATTATTGTATGTATGATTTCTTCTTGGAATTTCATATTGTTTCCTCCTTTATTTTATTTTCATGAATACTATAAAGGTGGAGTTTATATGCGAAAGATAAAATGTCTTTACACAATTGACAATTCCTCATCCAGCACACCATACAACGGCAGTCTGTAATCATATTCTTCCGGCACATTAAGAAAATAAGTTTCATCGGTTCCAACTGTCTTTATGCTGTAATTTCTTGTAAACAGCGGTTTTGTCCGCGCCGGACGTTTTTTATCTTTAAACTTCATGCCAAATTTCATGTTGAAATCTTTTTCTGCACGCTTTTTGTAATCATAATTTAATGTATCAGCCTCAACCTGCTTATACTCCTCGTAATCAGATATAATGCTGACAGCAGGAACATCCTTTGTAGTATATGCCGCACATCCACCAACATTGTTCACAGGATTGTATTTAATGGACAATACCGTAACAGAACGTTCTTCTGTCAGATTAATCTGAACAGGAATATGCAGACAGACGTGTTTGTTGCCAATTTTATAGTTAACATCGAAAGCAATGATACTGTTTAATACATCAATATCGCCCCAGACAGGAACACCGAATGAAAAGTCCATAAATGAACCCGTATCGAAATTAATTCCGCTCTGAGCATTGAATACCAGTGTATTTTCTTCCGGATCCTTGTCAGCACCTTTGATGTTTCGAGTTATAACTTCAGTCATGACTCCTGCAAAATTCTTTTTACATTCCTCATCAAGAGTTTTCTTGATAAATTCTGCATAGCTCTGTACATTATTATCAGCAGTTGTTACAGAAAAATCTTCAAACGAAATATAGCTGTCAGAGTGCTCTGCTGAGATTTCCAAAGCGCACTGAAGCACAACCATTCCCTCAGGATCGACGTCAATCTGATGAGGGAACTGTATCATCTCTTTTTGAAGCCATTTACCATATTTATAGTTCATGACATACCTCCATATTATAAAAATATATTATACTCAGGATAATATGAGTAAACAGCGTCAGATACAAAGTCAAATCTGTTCTTGGTCCAAGTTAGACGAATGTTAGTTATATTGCCGTCATCATCATTCACTTCATCTGCTTCCAAATCCCATACAACATCTGCATAGTTCATAATAGCCCTTTTGTCAGCATTATCTGCGTATGCATCCAAAAACGAAGCAATTACAACCAGATTATGCTCTTTCTGAAAAATCTTAAGCTGTTTGAGCATATCAGCAAAAGAATCTGTTAACGCTAAATCCTGTAACCCGTCAATAAATATGACATTACCAATGTCATTATTTTCTATACTCGCTTCAAGTTCATGAACTTTCAGGTTGGAACTGCACTCTGCAAAATAAATGCGGTAGCCATAATCGCAGAATACTGACTGAATAGAACCTCCAATAAAATATTCACAGTCTGAAATCTTCCTGAATTTCTGCTTGTTCGACTGATTTACCGCCGGTGCGCATGCTAACGATCTTGTCATCAGTTCACGCATTGATTCTTTGAATGTATAATAAACAATGTGTTTCCCAACATTCCTCGCAAAATCATTGCACATCTGAAGCATAAATGCGGTTTTTCCTGCTGCTTGGGCGCCTCTTAATACATAGAGTCCCGGCTGCATTGTTACTTTCTTATTTTTACCAAAAATCTTTGTATCAAAAGATATATTTCTCATACGCTCACTGTCAGCGGCAAATCCCTCACCACCATCACAATCTGTAATATAACCAGTCAGATTAGCTACTTTTATAGACATATCTTATCCTCCTATTTCTATATCTTTTTCTGTTTTGTTGTGACACTTCTTCTCCAAATTATCCGGCACATCATCCTCGCCAAACATGCAGCTGTCTATCTCACCAAAATAGTATGGACAACCATGGCATTTCGGATAGTTGTGTGTATCATTTATTTGTTTTCCCATCCTAATATTCTGCTACTAAAAACATATACATATGTGTATATGCTAGATGATTTGCTACAACCTCACGATTTGTAGTTACTGCTTCAACGTATATGCTTTGGATGATATAAATATCAATCTACTCACAAGTTCTTGTATACTTCACAGTCGTAAATTCCCGACTTAGCCATCGGTACATATCTGCATAGTCTTGTGTATGATATTATACAGATTCCATCTAAATAGCTTTTCCTTTCTTAATATTTTATATTTTGCTACTTGGTTTTCGTAGATTTATACCATTACTCAATTACAACCATCA
>OHNA01000034.1_pt1 | contig 81856 bp, 81 predicted proteins | sample 1569481 | NCBI WGS metagenome assembly OHNA01 (sample SAMEA3879542, study PRJEB24766) | human gut metagenome | biome: human-associated habitat; feature: feces | place: USA | collected 1985/1987 | reverse complement strand
GAACCCTATAAACGCAAAAAGCGTGCAACTCATTGAGCTGCACGCTTTTGCTTATCGTTTATTATCTGTTTACTTATCGGAATCATTTGACTTCCTCGAAATCTGCATCCTGCACATTATCACCATGCTTACCACTATCCTGAGCACCGCCAGCTTGTCCGGCATTCATATCAGGACCAGCCTGTGCACCACCTTGAGCACCACTTTGTGCATACATTTCAGCACTTGCAGCCTGGAATGCAGTATTCAATTCTGCCATAGCAGTATCAACAGCAGCCAAATCCTGTGCTTTATGAGCATCTTTCAGTTTCTGCAAAGCAGCTTCAATCGGAGCCTTCTTATCAGCCGGCAACTTGTCTCCCAATTCCTTCAACTGATTTTCAGTTGTGAAGATCATTGAGTCAGCCTGATTCAGCTTGTCAATCTTTTCACGCTCTTTCTTATCAGCTTCTGCATTAGCTTCAGCTTCAGCTTTCATCTTTTCAATTTCTTCTTTACTCAAACCGCTGGACGCCTCGATACGGATAGCCTGTTCCTTACCGGTAGCCTTATCCTTGGCAGACACCTTCAAGATACCGTTAGCATCAATATCGAACGTTACCTCAATCTGAGGAACACCACGACGAGCCGGAGCAATACCTGACAGGTTAAACTGGCCGATTGACTTATTCTGAGCAGCCATCGGACGCTCGCCTTGCAATACGTGGATCGTTACTTCACTCTGGTTATCAGCAGCAGTAGAGAATGTTTCGCTCTTCTTGCACGGAATAGTAGTGTTAGCGTCAATCAACTTTGTCATTACACCACCCAGAGTTTCGATACCCATAGACAGCGGAGTAACATCCAGCAATACCACACCTTTGATTTCATCCGTCAACACAGCACCTTGTACGGCAGCACCTACGGCTACTACTTCATCCGGATTCACACCTTTAGAAGGAGCTTTACCGAAGAAATCTTCAACCAGTTTCTGTACGGCCGGTATACGTGAAGAACCACCTACAAGGATTACCTCGTCAATATCAGCATTGTTCAAACCAGCATCAGACATAGCCTTCTTACACGGTTCCAGACAAGCCTGAATCAAAGTGTGAGCCAGAGCTTCGAACTTAGCACGAGTCAAAGTCTTCACCAAGTGCTTAGGCACACCACCTACCGGCATAATGTACGGCAAGTTGATTTCAGTACTTGTAGAAGAAGACAATTCAATCTTAGCTTTTTCAGCAGCTTCCTTCAGACGTTGCATAGCCATCGGATCCTGAGTCAGGTCAGCGCCTTCATCATTCTTGAATTCATCTACCAACCAAGTGATGATTACCTGGTCGAAGTCATCACCACCCAGGTGAGTATCACCGTTTGTTGACAATACTTCGAATACACCGCCACCGAATTCCAGGATAGAGATATCGAATGTACCACCACCAAGGTCGAATACGGCAACCTTCATATCTTTGTTCGCTTTATCGATACCGTAAGCCAAAGCAGCAGCTGTCGGTTCGTTTACGATACGTTTCACTTCCAGACCGGCAATCTGACCGGCTTCTTTTGTAGCCTGACGTTGAGAATCGGAGAAGTAAGCCGGAACAGTAATAACTGCTTCCGTAATTTCTTGTCCCAAATAGTCCTCAGCAGTCTTCTTCATTTTCTGAAGAATCATAGCTGAAATTTCCTGCGGAGTATACAGACGTCCGTCGATATCTACACGCGGCATGTTGTTATCACCCTTTACAACCTTATATGGCATACGGGCAACTTCTTTCTGTACCTGATCCCAAGTTTCACCCATGAAACGTTTGATTGAAGATACGGTTCTTGTCGGGTTCGTGATAGCCTGACGTTTTGCAGGGTCACCCACTTTACGCTCACCGCCGTCAACGAATGCTACGATAGACGGAGTAGTGCGTTTTCCTTCACTGTTTGCAATTACTACAGGTTCGTTACCTTCAAATACAGCAACGCAAGAGTTTGTAGTTCCTAAGTCAATACCAATAATTTTTCCCATGATCTTTAATATTTTATTTGTTATTATTCAAGTTTCGGTCGCCTGCATCAGCAGCAGACGCCAATAAAAAGACAAACGTCGTGCCAAAATGTTCAGGGAGGTTGTAATTTTATAGGTTGGCAGAAAGGCTGTCAGTTTGGCAGAATTCTTCTTTGTTTTTCTGTCGAAAATTACCATTTGTTAATCGTCCTCCCACATAAAAGCAGTAATTTTGCCGACGAAAAAGCAGTAGAGTACAAGCTACGAGCTACAGGCTACAAGCTACGAGTACCTTTCGGCATCATAGCGCAGCCACTCGTAACTCGTAGCTTGTAGCTCGTAACTAAATATAATTATGGAAAGAGATAGCATTGATTTTAAAAACACAGACATCGCGGCATTGTTCCGCAAATTATTACTCCCTACTGTACTGGGAATGATATTTTCCGCATTATTTGTCATTACGGATGGAATATTCGTAGGAAAAGGTATTGGCAGTGATGCACTTGCAGCAGTAAATATAGTGGCGCCATTATGGTTATTCTCTACGGGCATCGGACTGATGTTTGGTGTAGGAGCATCTGTTGTAGCCTCCATCCACTTGTCACATGGAAAAGTAAAAGCTGCCCGCATCAATATTACTCAGTCTATAGTTGTATCTTCATTGTTGTTGATAGGTACCTCCACGCTATTCTGTTCGTTCGCCCCACAGGTAGTACATCTTTTGGGCGGTTCCGAGCGTTTGACTCCACTGGCTGTAGAGTATATGGTATGGTTTGTTCCGTTCTCGGTGTTTACCGCCCTGCTTAACTCAGGGATGTTCTTCCTGCGCCTGGACGGGTCACCTAACTTTGCCATGATGTGCAATATAGTAGCTGCCGTCCTGAATATCATTCTCGATTACCTGTTCATCTTTCCTTTCGGTTGGGGCATGTTCGGTGCAGCTATTGCCAGTGCCATCGGTACTACGGTGGGAGCATTGATGATAATCATCTACCTCTCCCGCCGCAAATGCACTCTACGCTTTTACCCCGTAAAATTCACTCGCAAAAGCATGCAACTGACGCGTCGTAATATAGGTTATATGTGCCGGCTAGGGTCTTCTGCTTTTCTGTGTGAAATAGCTATTGCCTGCATGATGTTTGTCGGAAACATCGTGTTTATACATTATTTACAAGAAGAAGGTGTAGCTGCATTCAGCATTGCATGTTACTTCTTCCCTATTATATTTATGGTGTACAACGCCATTGCACAATCCGCTCAACCCATTATCAGTTACAATCACGGACTTCATGAAGAAACCCGCGTACGTCGTGCCTATTTATTGGCGCTGAAAACAGCCATCGGCTGTGGTACTGTCTTCGCTCTGGTCACCATCTTTTTCAGTTCGGAGATTGTTTCCATGTTCATCGACCGCAGTTATCCGGCCTATGAAATAGCCAGCAAAGGACTTCCTCTATATGCCACCGGCTTTATTTTCTTCGCTGTCAATATCGTTTCCATCGGATATTTTCAAAGTGTGGAACAGGCTCGTTATGCCACTATCATTACCTTGTTGCGTGGTTTCGTCCTGCTGACAGCGTGCTTCTTCGGACTTCCCCTACTCTTTGGTAATCCGGGTATCTGGTTGGCAACCCCTCTGGCTGAGCTACTGACCACCCTTTTCATACTTACTATTTATATAAAAGCAAAAAGAAAGCACAAAAAAAATATAGTATCTTTGCAGCATGGAAATGATGATAAAGAAATTCTGCCAAAGATACAGACTCCCGGAAAAAAGCCTGCATGAACTTTTGTCACACATGACAGAATATCATTTCGGTAAAGGGGAATCCATTGTGAAAGAAGGAGAACGTAACAGTAACTTCTACATCTTGAAAAAGGGTATCTGGCGTGCTTATTATATGATAGACGGTACTGAAAGTTCCCTCTGGTTTGCCGGAACAGGAGAAATAGCTTTTTCCTCCTGGGGATATGTCAATAATGAAGTTTCACAAGTGAATATTGAATCTGTAAATGAAAGTATTGCCTATGGTATTGCCAAACCGGATTTAGAAGAACTATTCAATAGTTCTATAGAGTTATCCAACTTCGGCCGAAAAATCTTTGAACAGGAAATTTTATTTATTGATAGCTACACATTGGCATACGGTACCCCAAGTGCCAAAGAGCGTTATCTGACCTTGATGGAAGAAAATCCGGAACTGTTGCAATATGTTCCGTTAAAACATTTAGCATCGTATTTATATATTACACCACAATCTTTGAGCAGAATACGGGCAGGGCTGAAGAGAAGGAAATAAATCATCCCAATACATCCATTCCCTTTTCAGAATCTATGCTTCACAATCTGTCAGCTACGTATCTGCTCCGTATCTACTCCGTACCAAACCTATACCTATAACTATGGAGATGGTACGGAGCAGATACGGAGGCGGTACGGAGATAGCACGGAAATGCTACGGAGATAGTACGGAGATAATGCCGTGCAAATACCATAAGAAAGATACATAATACAGTACTCAACATGGATTTAGATCAGATTATCGATAATATAGGCAAGTTGCCGGAGCCGTCAAAGAATGCGCTGAAGGAGATCATCTCTGAAGTCACTCACCCCAAAGGACATATCCTATTCAGGGCGGACAAAGTAGAAACCAAAGTATACTTCATCAAGAAAGGCATTGTACGTGCCTATACCGAGTTAGCTGACAACGAAATAACATTCTGGTTCGGACGCGAAGGCGATACGGTGGTATCCATGAAAAGCTATGTGTCCAACCAAAGAGGCTATGAAAATATAGAACTTCTGGAAGAATGTGAACTATATGAAGTCAGGAAACGAGCCTTACATGAATTATTCAGCAAGGATATACACATCGCCAACTGGGGAAGAGAATTTGCAGAAAAGGAATTGCTCAAAACAGAAGAAAGGTTTATCGGCCGACAGTTCAAGACATCCCTGGAACGTTATAGAGACCTGATGAATCATACTCCGGATCTTTTGCAAAGAGTACAATTAGGCTATATCGCTTCCTATCTTGGTATTACACAGGTCAGTTTAAGCCGTATTCGGGCAAAATTCAGATAAATCACTTTTTATCATTTGTTAAATAAGAAGTCAAACCAATTCATGAACTTTGCACACAAAAAATAAAAGTTATGAGTTGGATATATTTGATTGTGGCCGGATTGTTTGAAGTAGCGTTTACCTCCTGTATGGGCAAGGTTAAAGAAACAACCGGCAGTGAAATGTACTGGTGGTTCACCGGTTTCATTATTTCTATGAGTATCAGCATGTTTTTGCTGATAAAGGCAACGCAAGCCCTGCCTATTGGTACGGCTTATGCTGTATGGACAGGAATAGGTGCGGTAGGAACCGTATTGGCGGGCATACTGATTTTCAAGGAACCTTCCACTATATGGAGGTTATTTTTTATTGCAACGCTGATAGGTTCGATTATCGGTTTGAAAGCAGTATCTCATTAAAGCAAAAAAACAGGATGCCAATTGATATTGACATCCTGTTTTTCTATATTCTGAATTATCTGGATTACTTCTTTACCAGTACCATCACCAGTGTATTATCCGCATCATAAAGTCCGATGCCACCACCGGCCAGTTTACCGAAAGACTTCACTTCATTCAGTGCTTTCATCACACGACCTTCTACTTCCATATCCGGACAAGCCATCATAGTACTGATAAGTTGCGGGAAAGAAATTGCAGAACTGTTCTCGTTGTCTGCAACAAATCCGCCATTAATAAGATTACAACCGGCATTGCCGTGTATTCTCTTTTCAGAAAGATTGAACTCAATAAACGGCTGTTTCTCCATACCTTCGGGAATGGACTGACCACCGGCTTCGGAAATAATCCACTTACCACTCAAATCTGATAGTTTCACTGTAGGAGCTTTCTTTTGTAATACAATAATAGGACGATTGGATGAACCGCACAAAGCGATGTTCTCCTTACCTAACTTTTTATACTTCTTCACTTGTCCCAAAGCAGACAACACGTTTTGTTCCAGCGTCATATCCGGACAAGCCATACGCGTACTTGCCATAGCTCCGAGATCAATTGTACCGGGTTTAGCGTTCACATCGAACGAACCCATCATACGATTACAACCGCTGTTACCGAATACTTTTCCGGTATTCGTATCAAAACCGATAAAAGGGAATTCCTGATTGGGAGCAGGCACTACGGCAGCGCCGTTTATTTCAATAATATTCCATTCACCATTGATGGAAGATAATGTCGCAGCATCTTTGGAAGAGCGACAAGATGACAGAGCTATCAAAGCTCCTGCCATACAAAGAGAAACTATTACTTTCTTCATTGTTATTCGTTGTTTAAGTTAATTTTCGCGGGGCAAATATATACAAAATAACCCAAATACAAGCAGTTTGTTTAGAAATAGAAGCTTTTTATAAAAAGTATTTAGTAGGATTTTAATGTTTATCTGCGAATTAAATCCTATATTTGCTCACCAATAAAAAAGAAGGATAATTTATAATTTGTAACTCGTAATTTGTTATTAAAAGAAATGGGTAAAGTTCTTATTATCGGTGCAGGCGGTGTAGGTACCGTCGTTGCGCACAAGGTGGCTCAAAATCCGGATGTATTCACTGAGATCATGATTGCCAGCCGCACAAAGTCCAAATGCGACGCTATCGTAAAAGCAATCGGTAACCCTAACATCCAGACCGCACAGGTAGATGCCGACAATGTGGATGAACTGGTTGCTCTCTTTAATAGCTTCAAACCCGAAATCGTCATAAACGTAGCACTTCCCTATCAGGATCTTACCATTATGGAAGCTTGTCTTAAAAGCGGAGTCAACTATCTGGACACTGCCAACTATGAGCCGAAAGATGTGGCTCACTTTGAATACAGCTGGCAATGGGCATATAAGAAACGTTTTGAGGATGCCGGACTGACCGCCATCCTTGGTTGCGGCTTCGATCCGGGGGTAAGTGGTATTTATACTGCATATGCTGCCAAACATTATTTCGATGAAATGCAATATCTGGATATCGTAGATTGCAACGCAGGTAATCATCATAAGGCATTTGCAACGAACTTCAATCCGGAAATCAATATTCGTGAAATCACGCAGAACGGACGTTACTATGAGAATGGCCAATGGGTAACCACCCAACCGTTGGAAATCCATAAGGACCTGACTTATCCGAATATCGGACCACGTGATTCCTATCTGTTATATCACGAAGAATTGGAATCTCTGGTGAAAAACTTCCCTACCATCAAACGTGCACGTTTCTGGATGACTTTCGGTCAGGAATACCTGACTCACCTGCGAGTAATCCAGAACATCGGTATGGCTCGTATCGATGAAGTGGATTACAACGGGGTGAAAATCGTTCCGCTGCAATTCCTGAAAGCCGTATTGCCTAACCCGCAGGATCTGGGCGAAAATTATGAAGGAGAAACTTCCATTGGCTGCCGCATCCGGGGATTGAAAGACGGTAAAGAACGCACCTACTACGTTTACAATAATTGTAGCCACCAGGAAGCCTACAAGGAAACAGGTATGCAGGGTGTAAGCTATACAACAGGAGTTCCTGCCATGATAGGTGCCATGATGTTCCTCAAAGGATTGTGGAAGAAACCGGGAGTATGGAATGTGGAAGAGTTTAATCCGGACCCGTTCATGGAACAGTTGAACAAACAGGGATTGCCTTGGCATGAAGTGTTTGATAAAGATTTGGAAGTATAATTCTTCATTTTTAATTTAATTATAGATTATGCAAGTTGGAGATAAAGCGCCCGAAGTATTGGGCATCAATGAAAAAGGCGAAGAAATCCGCCTCAGCGATTATAAAGGAAAGAAGATAGTTCTTTATTTCTATCCCAAAGATATGACTTCAGGATGTACGGCACAAGCCTGCAACCTGCGCGATAATTATTCAGAATTACGCAAAGCCGGCTACGAAGTGATTGGCGTAAGCGTAGATAATGAAAAGTCGCACCAAAAATTTATTGAGAAAAACAACTTACCTTTCCCGCTGATTGCAGATACGGATAAGAAACTCGTGGAGCAATTCGGTGTTTGGGGAGAAAAAAGTATGTACGGACGTAAATATATGGGAACCTTCCGCACCACTTTCATTATCAATGAAGAAGGAGTGATAGAGAGAATCATCACCCCCAAGGAGGTGAAAACCAAAGACCACGCCGCACAAATATTATAATCAACAAGAAGACAAGTTGACAAACAGATAAAAAGTCAGTTCATTATCAATTGATATCTTATTAGCTTGTCAACTCTAATAACAGCAAGTATATGGCAAAGAAAGACGAACTTAATTTTGAAAACGAAAACAATATGGCATCAAGCGAAAAGCTGAAAGCGTTACAGGCAGCTATGGACAAGATAGAAAAGAGCTTCGGCAAAGGTTCTATCATGAAAATGGGAGATGAAAGCGTTGAACAAGTAGAAGTAATCCCCTCAGGCTCTATCGGACTGAACGTAGCACTGGGCGTTGGCGGCTATCCCCGCGGACGTATCATCGAGATTTATGGCCCGGAATCTTCCGGTAAAACGACTCTGGCTATCCATGCCATTGCTGAAGCACAAAAAGCAGGTGGTATCGCCGCGTTTATTGATGCTGAACACGCCTTCGACCGTTTCTATGCGGCCAAACTGGGGGTAGATGTAGACAACCTGTTGATTTCTCAACCGGATAATGGAGAACAAGCATTGGAAATTGCAGAACAGCTGATCCGTTCTTCTGCAATCGACATCATCGTTGTGGACTCTGTTGCCGCTTTGACTCCAAAAGCCGAAATCGAAGGCGACATGGGGGATAATAAAGTAGGTTTGCAGGCACGTCTGATGTCTCAGGCATTGCGTAAACTTACGGCAGCCGTGAGTAAGACACGCACCACATGTATCTTTATCAACCAGTTGCGCGAAAAGATCGGTGTAATGTTCGGTAATCCAGAAACAACCACTGGTGGTAACGCTCTGAAATTCTACGCTTCCGTACGCCTTGATATCCGCGGAAGCCAGGCTATCAAGAATGGTGACGAAGTGCTGGGTAAACAGACTAAAGTAAAAGTGGTAAAGAACAAAGTGGCACCTCCTTTCCGCAGAGCAGAATTTGATATCATGTTCGGAGAAGGCATTTCCCGTGCCGGAGAAATCATTGACTTAGGTGCCGAACTGGGTATCGTCAAAAAGAGTGGTTCCTGGTTTAGCTACAATGATACCAAGATAGCCCAAGGCCGCGACGCAGCCAAACAAGTTATCGCTGACAATCCGGAATTGGCAGAAGAATTGGAAGGATTGATTTTCGAAGCTTTAAGAAAAGACAAGTAATCAAATTTTCACTCATAACAAAAGGGGAACCGGAATCGGTTCCCCTTTCTCAACAAACTATTTACACCTATCAGCAGACAGCCTCATTCCAAGTCTTCCAAGCGTTTTTCCAGCATCTCCATGCTCTCCTCAAAACGTTTCCAGGAATCGGCATCCATCTGTTTCTTTAAATATTCGCTATCTTTTAGTTTACCTAAGTCTTTCAAATTCTTTAATCCTTTCAGGCTTTCCAGACTTTTCAAGCTTTCCAGACTCTTCAAACCTTCTAAGCCCTGTAAGCTTTCCAATCCTTTCAAACCGTCCAAAACGCCCAAATCCGCCAAATCAAGAGTACCGTCTACGATACGATATACATTCCCTCCCACATTCATACTGGTATTTTGATACATCATGATATTCTGAATATCTTTCAAAGTCATTTCTCCTTCCAGATAAACGAACTTCAAGTTAGCAGCGCCGTCTATAATCATAATCAGTTCCTTCACCTTATCCCCTTTCCTATTAATATAGAATTCGGAACTGGATACATTCCCTTTCTGCTTCATCAACAGCTCATATTTGGACGACTGTACCAGTGTACGCAAATCTTTCCGCAAATCCTTCTTGATATTATTATCCATTGTAGAAACGATCTGTACGCTTTCCAGCTTACCGGATACTTTCCCAATATAGATATCCTTCGTGAAAAGATTGGGGTTCATTTCAATCATCGCTTTTGAGATATAAACAGAGGAAACCCCTTTCATATCATTATACGTATTGAATATATTTTTCTGCGCCTGGCAGAGCAGGGGGAGCATCAGCAGCACACCTGCCAATAAAATCTTGTTGAGTTTCATAATCGTTTATCTTTGCATTTCTTTTTTTACTTCCTGATTAACTTTTTTCATATCCATTTGCGTTTCCTTCACCTGGGCAATGCCTTGGTTCAGATTGGTGGAAACTTCAATCAAAGTGGCTTGCAAAACCTGATAAGCTTCTTCCGGATCAGAGAATGTATCCTGCGGTGTGGGCGGACACACATCTTTTCCCAGATTTTCCACACCATATCCGATGCCTATAATTACCAGTATGGTTGCTGCAACACTCCCAATCCAGCGCCAGTTACGTCTGGATTTGTTAGGCCGGAAGAAACGTTGTTCTTCTTCAGCCTTTTCATCAATCAGCCGGCTCAGTTTATCCCCCAAGCCCGCAGGAACTTCCACATCTCTATCTGCACCCTGGTTAAGGCTAAGAAAAATTTCTTTATCCTTTTGCAGATGTTCGGGCACTTCCGTTGTTCTGAAATAATCTCTCAACGCCTCTTCCTGGCTCTCGGTAGTGTTCCCCTCATAAAACTCGGCGAGCAGCCTTTCAATTTCCTCGACTTTCATAGTTATTCCATTTATTAAATTCCTCACGTATTCTTTTCCTCGCCCGGGACAGCAGTACACGGATATTTGTAGAGTTCAACCCGGTCACTTGTTCTATCTCTTCGTAAGAACAGCCTTTGACATCACGCAGGTTCACAATCCGCTGCTGCTGTTCGGGCAAGTGGGCAATGATATCTTTTACTTGCCTTACCTCGTCACGTACCTCCAGATTATCAGTTTGAGAAATATCCTGCACAGCAGTCAATTCCACAGTTTGCCTGGATAAGACATACTTCCCTGAACGAAGCAAATCAAAGCACATATTCTTTACCAAAGTGACACTGAACGCTTCCGGGTTGCTGATAACCATCAATCCTTCCCGCTTATCCCATAGCTTCAGATAGGCTTCCTGAACCAGGTCCTCCGCATCTGCCGCATTCTCAAGCAGCCGATAGGCTACACTGTACAGCTTGCGGTGGTAGGGCAGAAACTCATTTTTAAAACTTTCAGCATCCATGGGCTTTTTCTGTATCTCAATCCTGTTTATTGGTTGTATCTATTGATTAGACGTAAAGAGACAGAAGTTTGTTACAAAGAAAATGAATTTTATACAAAAATGCGGCAAAAGAAATTTTCTTCTGCCGCATACCTTATATTAATAAGTGTTTTCTTTAGAACCAATAAATATACGCCAGCGTGCTTACGCTAATTGTAACCCACAACAACACACCTTGAATAAGTGGTTTGATGCCCACTGCCTTCAATACATCACGTGAAAGGGAAGCACCGATAAAGAACAAAGTGATAGTCAGTGTCTTTCTGGCCAGACTGTTAATTCCCTCTCCTATCATAATACCGGTTTCCGATGAATTTAATACATATGTATTGAATACCATAGCCAGAATAAAGAAGAAAATAAACCAGGGGATACTTATCTTCTGCCCTTTACTCTTGAATACAAAAGAAGTAATCAAAGCCAAAGGAATAATCCACAAGGCACGTGTCAATTTAATGGTCGTAGCAATTTGCAAAGCTTCTTCACCATAAGCCGCACCGGCACCCACTACCGAACTGGTATCGTGTATAGCAATTGCCGCCCATGTTCCGAATTCTTGCTGACTCATATCTAAAGCATGGCCAATTACCGGAAAGATAAACAGTGCAATAGCATTCAGAATAAAGATGGTACCCAGCGCTACAGACATCTCCGTATCTTTTGCCCGCAACACAGGACCTACCGCCGCAATAGCACTACCACCACAGATAGCTGTACCGGAACTAATGAGGTAAGAAGTATCACGGTCTACCTTCAGGAATTTACGCCCGATGAACCAACCAATAAGCATAGTACCCACTACTGAAATAACAGTGAACTCCATTCCTTCTTTACCCGAGGCTAAAGATGCCTGAAGATTCATACCGAATCCCAATCCCACCACTGAATACTGCAAAAGATATTTGGATACTTTCTTATTAAACTTCGGATGTGCCTGCCCGCTTGACAAAGCAAAAATCAATCCCAGGAACAAAGCGACAGGAGGTGTCACCCAAGTAGAATAGCCGGGGATATAATCCAATAATAAGAAGATTGATAAAAGCACCACTAAAGACACATAAGTAATTTTGTTCTTCCGTTGAAGATACGCCAGAGTGTTTACACTCGCTGTTTGAATTGAAGCCATAATTTTTCTTGTATATCAATATTTATATTATTTCTGATTTCCGGGTGCAAAGGTAGGCTTCTTTACCTATATACACCAATTGTATCTGTTTATACGCTATAACTTATGGTTATGGTGTGCAGCAAACTGCATAAAGACTTGGGAAAGCCCGCTCTCCTGTCCCTGAGGTTGGGCAAAACTAAAATCACGAAGCATAACCATGTCTTTTATCTCAATGACACGCAGTTGTCCGGCATAGAGTTCACGGGTGATAGAACGAATGGAAACGATCCCCATGCAGTCAGTATGTTCCAGGAAAAGTTTGATACTTTCCGTACTACCCAGATACATTAATACCTGAAGAGACGATAACTTTATATTATGCTGTTGCAATGCCTTCTCAAAGACATCCAAGGTGCCCGATCCTCTTTCACGAAGCACTAAAGGAATATGAAGCAACTCTTCGGGAGTAATTTCTTCACCTACCTGTAGTTTACTTCCCGTACGTGTCACAGCCACCAGTTCATCCTCCAAAAAAGTAGTATATTTCAAATTTGGTAACCGGAAAACACCTTCCACTAACCCAAGATCTATGCGGTGTTCCTGCAAAGCCGCTTCTATCTCACGTGAATTGCCGTTCATCAATGAAAGATTTACTTGCGGAAACTTTTTGATGAAGCTGGCAAGCAATGGAGGTAAAACATATTGGGCAATGGTAGTACTGGCACCCAGACGCAATTCTCCGGTATATTCATTATGCAGCAAATGCATCTCATATTCCAATCGCTTATAATCTTCCAGAATACGGCCACAATGTTCCAAAAGTAACTTTCCCGCTTCGGTCAAACTAATCTTGCTACCTTGCCTGTCAAACAAACGCGCCTGATAAGTGCTTTCCAACTCTTGTATATGCTTTGTTATGGCAGGCTGACTGACAAACAACTCTTGCGAAGCTTTCGTGAAACTCAGGTTCTTCGCTACAGACTGAAATACTTTTAAACGAAAATCAGACACGGGAGTTAGTGATTAAAGGTTAGCGATTAGTGATAAGTAACAGGTATTATTCAAGTTCTTCGGCCTTGATGCCCAATGCACGCATCATGGAGTAACCCAGTAAATCCCATTTGCAACCAAGGGGATGCGCAGGTTCATCCATATTGAAAAGAAACAATCCTTTTGAGTTTTCAGTATCAGCATTTCTTAAATACTCATCCAAAACTTCCATTAATTTAGCACCGTAATCATCAATAAACGGAACCAGCATAAGCCGTTTAACATCGGCAGAGTTAAGTGCTATATTCAGCAGATCAAGATAGAGATTTGCCCGTGGAACCAATCCTTCAGAAGATACAGAAGTAAATGTAAACTCACCTAACTGATTTGTATAGCCCACCCCGTTCAAATCTTTATTCAAATCAGACGGATCGCAGTGAAGCAACTTATTGGTCTGACTGTCATGTACAAAAAGTACTTCTATGTTATTATCCTTATCACGAATACCGGAGTCGAGTGCCAGATAAGAAGCCCACTCTTCTACATAAATATTCTGCAACGGACGTCCCAGCTGCAACTCAAAATATCTCTTCAGATCTTTAACTACGTCATTAAAGTATGCTACGTCCACCAGTATCACATTCTCTGCGAGCTTTACATTTTCTGCCATAATCTATTCTATTCTATTTTTGAGGGATAAAGATACAATATTCCTTTCAGCCCTGCACTAGTTTTACTCAAAATTTACACATTAGTATATTTTAGTAATGCTTAGAAAATAAGATTCTCTGGAATTTCGTCACTGCTCTTTCATAAAAAGATAATCGCTGAAAGGAAAACTCGTATTGTCGAGTTTATCTCAATATTTCCTACATCCTACACCCGCTATTATTTTTATCTGGTTATCAAATAGATAGGTGGTGTAGGAAGGTATGTAGGAAGGTGTAGGAAAGTTGCATCCTACACCGAAAAACAGAAGAAAAGAGCGTTTTTATGTTTGTAATTCACTAATTCACAAGTCCTTAATATGCATTATGCAAACTTTGGCCGAATTGATGCAAATATCTCCTTTTTTAGCCTGAATTATTCATCGCAAGTGTAAAAGGAGTATCACTTCGTTAGGAATTAAGGAGTTATACTCCATTATCTCGTTATATAGAAAGCAGATATTACAGAGGAGAAACTTGATATGATCCTTCCTTTTCCCCTTAAAGCCTTAAGGTTAATGTCATTATGCTATAAGCAAAACCTTGTTTTCCAGCTGAGGGCTGTCCGGCCCTCAATTGCGGGCTACACAGCCCCCATATGGAAAACGTAGAGCCCACAACTGTGGGACGAAGTTTTGCTACGGGCAAAAGAACGAAAACAATAAGGCAAAGCGTGGTTTTCATACGACTTCCTTCACATTCTACTTATTGTTTCTAAGTATTCTATTGTGGAATCTATACGTCCGATGCGTCATATATATATCAATAGCATGGCACAATAAAGACATTTTGGCATTATCTTTCATCTTTTAACTGTAAAATTGTCAGGTACAGGCTATTGGCAAATCTTTTGCGCCCATTCAAGTGTTATTGAAAATGAAAATAGAAAGGAGATATAAGATATGAACTTTAACAACTTTACCATTAAATCGCAAGAGGCGGTGCAAGAAGCGCTGAACCTGGCCAAGAGCCGTGGACAGCAGGCTATCGAACCGGTTCATGTTATGCAGGGAGTGATGAAGGTGGGCGAAAACGTCACTAACTTCATTTTCCAGAAACTGGGCATGAACGGACAGCAGATCGCACTCGTCCTTGACAAACAAACAGATTCATTACCCAAAGTTTCGGGTGGAGAGCCTTACCTGAGTCGTGAAACGAACGAAGTATTCCAGAAGGCTACCCAGTATTCCAAAGAGATGGGTGACGAATTTGTTTCACTGGAACATTTACTGTTGGCATTGCTGACTGTAAAAAGCACAGTTGCCACCATCCTGAAAGATGCGGGAATGACGGAGCACGAGCTCCGAGGAGCCATCACAGAACTGCGCAAAGGAGAAAAAGTTACTTCACAATCCAGCGAGGATACTTATCAGTCACTGGAAAAGTATGCCATCAACCTGAATGAAGCTGCCCGAAGCGGAAAGCTCGACCCGGTTATCGGCCGTGATGAAGAAATCCGTCGTGTGTTGCAAATCCTGAGTCGCCGTACCAAAAACAATCCTATATTAATAGGTGAACCGGGTACCGGTAAGACTGCCATTGTGGAAGGACTTGCCCATCGTATCCTGCGTGGTGACGTGCCGGAAAATCTGAAGAACAAGCAAGTTTACTCATTGGATATGGGTGCGCTGGTTGCCGGAGCAAAGTATAAAGGTGAATTTGAAGAACGTCTGAAAGCCGTTATCAATGAGGTGAAGAAATCAGAAGGAGATATCATTCTCTTCATTGATGAAATTCACACGCTGGTTGGTGCCGGAAAGGGTGAAGGTGCCATGGATGCTGCCAATATTCTGAAACCTGCATTAGCGCGCGGTGAGTTAAGAAGCATCGGTGCAACAACTCTTGACGAGTATCAGAAATACTTCGAAAAAGATAAGGCACTGGAACGCCGTTTCCAGATTGTATACGTGAACGAACCGGATACATTAAGCACCATCTCCATCCTGCGTGGATTGAAGGAGCGTTACGAGAATCATCATCATGTACGGATTAAAGATGACGCCATCATAGCTGCCGTAGAGCTGAGCAACCGCTATATTACAGATCGTTTCTTGCCGGATAAGGCTATCGACCTGATGGATGAAGCCGCTGCCAAGTTACGTATGGAAGTAGACTCCGTACCGGAGGAACTGGATGAAATTTCACGTAAGATCAAACAACTGGAGATTGAGCGCGAAGCCATCAAACGCGAAAACGATAAACCGAAACTGGAACAAATCGGTAAGGAACTTGCCGAACTGAAAGAACAGGAAAAATCGTACAAAGCCAAATGGCAAAGTGAAAAGACATTGGTCAACAGAATCCAGCAGAATAAGGTTGAAATAGAAAACCTTAAATTCGAAGCAGACAAAGCTGAACGTGAGGGAGATTACGGTAAAGTTGCCGAAATCCGTTACGGTAAGTTGCAGGCTTTGAATCAGGAGATTGAGGATACTCAAAAGGAGCTTCATGCCATGCAGGGCGACAAAGCCATGATTAAGGAAGAAGTAGATGCCGAAGACATTGCAGATGTAGTATCCCGTTGGACAGGCATCCCCGTCAGTAAGATGCTGCAAAGCGAAAAGGATAAACTGTTACATCTGGAAGATGAACTTCACCAGCGTGTCATCGGACAAGATGAAGCCATTGAAGCTGTTGCCGATGCCGTACGCCGTAGTCGTGCAGGTCTGCAAGATCCGAAACGTCCGATTGGTTCGTTTATCTTCCTCGGTACCACCGGTGTGGGTAAGACGGAACTTGCCAAGGCACTCGCTGAATTCCTCTTTGATGATGAAAGCATGATGACACGTATCGACATGAGTGAATATCAAGAAAAGCATAGTGTGTCACGCCTGGTTGGAGCGCCTCCGGGATATGTAGGCTATGATGAAGGTGGACAATTGACTGAAGCTATTCGCCGCAAACCATACTCAGTCGTACTATTCGACGAAATAGAAAAGGCGCATCCGGATGTATTCAACATCTTGCTGCAAGTATTGGATGACGGACGATTGACAGACAATAAGGGACGTGTGGTAAACTTCAAGAACACCATCATCATTATGACGTCCAACATGGGAAGTGCTTACATTCAGAGTCAGATGGAAAAGCTGAATGGTACTAACAAAGAACAAGTGATTGAAGAGACGAAGAAGGAAGTGATGAATATGTTGAAAAAGACAATTCGCCCGGAATTCCTAAACCGTATTGATGAGACAATCATGTTCCTGCCACTGAATGAAAGCGAAATCAAGCAGATTGTAGTACTCCAGATAAAAGGTGTACAAAAGATGCTGGCCCAGAATGGTGTGGAACTGATATTGACAGATGGAGCTATAGAGTTCTTGACAAAGGTCGGATATGATCCGGAATTTGGTGCCCGTCCGGTGAAACGAGCCATCCAACATTACTTACTGAATGACTTGTCGAAAAAGCTGCTCGCTCAAGAAGTAGACCGCAGTAAACCAATCATAGTAGATGCCGGTGGTGAAGGACTGGTATTCAAAAACTAAACTAAAATATCCGCAAATAAAAAAAGCTGTCTTGCCACTGAAGGCAAGGCAGCTTTTTTCTTATTCTATAACGAGCTGCTTAACAACCGGTACGGACAACGCATGTGTTATAACCAACACATACTCTCCAGAACATGGCAAATCAAACGAAGCGCTCTCTTCCCTCGCCTGTTTTACCTCAATCACCTTCCCCCGGATATGATATAAACAAAGCGTAGCGTTTGGCAACACTCCATCCACATATATCTTACCAGCGGCTTTATCCACCTGTACTGTTACGCTCTTATGCTCTTCCATCTTAATTAATGCCAGCCTCAAGTCCCCCTTAAAGGCAATAAATTCATATAAAAAAAGCGTGGGAACTGCTGTTATTACTGTACCTGGGGCTCTGGACTGCCACTATTCAAATAATATACAACAGCCCACGCTCCGTACTATACATTTGAATATGCATATACAACAGAGCATGAGCGTTTGTTGTCTATCATCCTTGAATAGCATGAAATTGTCCAGATTTCAAGTACAAGATAATATTAAACGCTTTTATCCATAATTATCCCTCAATCTTTGTGAGAGAGGCCACCGCCCACTCTGCATCTCAGGATGGCAACAAAGGTATAAAAAAAGTAATCAAAATTAAAGATACCGCATAAAAAAAAGCGGATTATCCGGGATGCCCCTGATAATCCGCCTTTTCTGTTAAAAGAACAGTTTATTTCAAATTTATTCTTCCGTCTTTCCTTCTTCTGTAGTTTCCGCTTCCGCTGTATCTTCAAAATCAGTTATTCCACAAGCAACTAACAGATTGTACCAGGAAATAAGCTTTTTGATATCAGCCAGATATACACGATCGCGATCAAAAGTCGGCAAAACTTCACCCAGATAAGCACGAAGTTCATCAGCAGTAGCTTTCTTTAAATCCATTACTACGGCAGCACCGTTTTCTTTCTCTTTCATAGCAGTCAACACATCCTTCAAAGGTACGTCGTCCGTATCCGTATACATGGCAATATCACCCAAAGAGATTATTTTCTCGTTACCATAAGCGGGGAAGCGTTTCTTGTCCGTGAGAGACTCTACGATCAACATATTTCTACCTTGTGAAATGAGTTTATACAATCCCGGTTTACCGGAAATAGACAAAATAGTCTTCAACATAGTATGTTCTATTTTTTATTAGTAATATTTTATTTTTTCGGTGGGCAAAGATAGTGCAAACCGAGAGTAAAAGCAAATTTATTTGTTTTTACCAAGGTGCAGCCTATTTTCGCTTAAGCAAAGGTAAGCAATATTTTTAGATAGAGAAGTTATTACCTCTAAAACCTGCGGAATTAACGGAGTTTTACCGTCGTTTACAATTACAAAATCAGCCTGAGTACGCTTCTCTTCATCACTCATCTGGCTACGAACACGGCGTTCTATCAATTCGCGAGGAGCGGTGTCACGCTGCATGGCACGCATGATGCGAAGTTCTTCGGGCGCATAAACCAGAACCACAGCATCTACTTCGCCTGCAAATCCTGCTTCGATCAGAATTGCAGACTCCATGCCTACTACCGGATAGGTAGTATGACGCTCTACCCACTGACGGAAATCGTCCCGTACCCGCGGATGGATAATACTGTTTACTGTACGGATATGCTCAGGATCTCCAAAAATATAGGAAGCAAGCAAAGGTTTGTTTAGTTCATCACCGGCATACACCTCTTCACCCAGCAAAGCAATCAATTCACGACGGATCAAAGCATCCGAATTCGTCAACCGCTTCGACTCAATATCTGAGATATAAACAGGAATCCCCATTACTTCCAACAAACGGGAAACAAGGCTTTTCCCACTACCAATACCACCGGTTATTCCTATTTTAATCGCCATATTCAAAGGATACTTGCTCGATAAGAAAGTCGACCTGTTCCGGATTGATACGTATCTGATTAACTCCTTTGGGTACTGACTTCAGTTTTACTGTGTACTTCTTATCCGAACCCAGTTTCAAGAGTTCTTCATAAGAAACATTGATATGGAAATCACTTTCCGTTATCTTATTGAAACGGCTTAAACCAACCTGAAAGGTGACACTGACTTTCGAAGGAAACGCACGCAGCACTTTTCCTGCCGGAAAGTTAACTCCTCGCAAGGGAACTTCCACCGTTTTCTCAGTATAAATATCTACCGGAAAAACCATTTCTACCGAAGCGGGCACAAACTTAATTCCTCTTGGAGCCAACAGAGGAACCTGTTGCCTCAATGTATCGGAAATATCCTCGAATTTCACTTTTCGTGTATAAGCAACTGTTATGGTATCCAATGCTCCCTCCGGCGCATAAGCCAACACAGAATCAGGCTTGCAAACCGTATCGGATATATAATATTGCCGCCCTGCACTCACCGTGCCCTGGAACTTTACCGGAACCAGTTTGGAAGCACCTGTAGAATAAATATACTCCAAAGTATCAGGTTTTACAGAAAGCAGTTTTGTAGATACATTCAACTGATTAAGCAACCTCTTCTCAAACTGTGAAGAGTAGATACGTACATGATTATCAGTCCCTTTATAATCAGAAAAATCCAGAGTAATAGGAAAAAAGCTCTTTCCAAGCATGTAGTTGAGCAGCACCGTGCCCTTGTCTTTCACCCGGATATGCAGTTCAGAAGGTGGTTCGGAAGTTATAACCACATTATTGGGCACTCCCTTCAAACGTACCGGAATGGAGAATTCCGTTTCATAATCGTTGTTCAGCGTCTGAAGTAGCCAGAAACCACTGGCTATAAAAAAGAAGAATAAAAAAATTAAGAACTCTCTGCTCTTATCACTGAGCAGAAAGTCCTTAACTTTTCTCGCTGTTTTTAAATATATGCGTTTTATGTTCCTACGATCAATCATAGGCTCACTTATTCAAAATTATTTAGCAGCCTGATTACTGTTAGCATCAGCAGCAGCCGCAAATATAGAATTTTTATCTATTCTAATCTTAACATTAGAAGCGATTTCAAGTACTATATCATTGTCATTAATTTCTTTAATCACACCATGAATACCGCCGGCAGTAATCACCTTTTGGTTTACTTGAAGTGATTTACGGAAGTTTGCAATTTCTTTCTGCTTTTTGTTTTGCGGACGAATCATGAAAAAATACATGATAGCAAACATAGCAATCAGAAGAATCCACATCATGCTACCACCACCAGGGGCTGCGGCAGGAGCTTGCAAGAATACGGTCATTAAATTCATAAAATATTCGTTTTTAGTTTTTAATACTCAACAAAGGTATCAGTTTTTCGCTAACTTACCTTCTTTTTTTAATTGATTAACTATTCCGTCCAATGTACCGTTTACGAAGCTTCCGCTCTTTATCGTACTATAGACTTTAGCGATCTCAACATATTCATTTAACGAAACACTTACCGGAATGTTCGGAAAACTTAGAATTTCCGCCAATGCACATTGCATTATTATCACATCCATAAAGGCTACACGATCCAAATCCCAGTTGCGTGTATTTTCACTGATCAGATGACGGTAATAGTCACAATTCAGTATAGCGCGACGGAACAAGCGACGGGCAAACTCCTGGTCTTCCTCATCCTTAAATTCCGGCAACAAAGTCTGGTTAGCACCATTTTTTGCCTCAAAACGTTTAATCGTCTTCAGCACGAAAGTGTCTACTATTTCTTTGTCATCATTCCAATAAAGGCTCTGATCTTCCAGCAAAACATCCAACTCTTCGTTATTGAAAACAAATGCCTTATAGAGCTTTCTCCATAGTTCACGGTCAACTTCATAAGATTTATCAGACGAAGCCATATATTCCTTATATATATCAGAAACTATAATCTTGTCATACAAACCCTTGATAAAGTCTTCGTCATTTGCCCACGAACGTTTCTGGTTGGCAGCAAACTCCATCAACTGCTTATTCACTTCCAGTTGTGAAACGAACTTGTTTTCTACGAATTTCATGTTGGGATACAACTCCTCTGCGGTCGGAGCTAACTTGGACTTTGCCGCATCAATGCGTTTTTGTGCGTACGTCGTCAGAGCCACCATCAGCATCAGCAAATAATTATAAAGGTCATACGCTTTTGAAAGACTAAAGAATAATTCTTTCTCCGCTGAGTCTAAATTTTTACTGCCATTCTGATAATAAGCATATACAATCTGTATAATCTTAAGACGAATAAGAACTCTGTTAATCATAAATCTATTAATCAATACTGTTGTTAACGAGATGCAAAAGTAGACATTTTTAATGAGTTTACGCAAATAAATCACATTTTTTAATGCAGATATTCATTATCCGGGCTTTTTCTTTTGACAGTTTAAAAAAAATCGTCATTTTTGAAGCCAATTACAACAAGAAACCTAAAATATGGAAGACTTAAAGAAGAAAAACGGTGCGGACATGAACGATAAGGAGATTGTATTCTCCAAATCCATTAAAGCAGGTAAACGAATCTACTATCTGGATGTAAAGAAGAACAGAAAAGATGAAATGTTCCTGGCCATTACTGAAAGTAAGAAGGTAGTGACCGGTGAAGGCGAAGATTTGCAGGTAAGTTTTGAAAAACATAAGATTTTCTTATATAGAGAAGACTTTGAAAAATTCATGAACGGCCTGAACGAAGCTATTGATTTCATTAACCGGAAAGAGATGTTGGAAGTTATAAGCGATATGAATGCAGAAGCAGATGAAAATGCAGAAGCAGAGTTGGATGCTATAGCTGAAATGAATACCAAAGGAATGGAATTGGACGGAGAAATCAAGATTGATATTGATTTTGAAGAGCCAACTCTTTGATAATTCAAAAAGAAGCTGTACTTTTGCACCGCTTTTTTGCAACATTGTGTGGCTACCCCCACATCGTGCGATGGTGAATTAAGCAACAAAACAACTTAATTTAGAGTAACACAAAAAATTAAAAAAATGAAATCAATTGAAGTAAAAGGTACTGCAAGAACTATTGCAGAACGTTCTTCGGAACAAGCAAGAGCTTTGAAAGCTATTCGTAAAGACAACGGTGTACCTTGCGTACTCTACGGAGGAAGTGAAAACATTCATTTCACTGTATCTGCTGATGGTCTGCGTAACCTGGTTTATACTCCGCACATCTACGTAGTTGACCTGATTATCGACGGCAAGAAAATCAACGCTATCATGAAAGATATCCAATTTCATCCGGTAAAAGATACAATCCTGCACGTTGACTTCTATCAGATTGACGAGTCTAAACCCATCGTAATGGAAGTTCCTGTACAGATGGAAGGTTTAGCAGAAGGTGTAAAAGCCGGTGGTAAGCTGGTATTGCAGATGCGTAAGCTAAAAGTAAAAGCTTTATACAACATTATTCCTGAAAAACTGACAGTAAATGTTGCTCACCTGGGTCTGGGTAAGACTGTTAAAGTTGGTGAGTTGAACTTCGAAGGTTTGGAATTGATGAATGCAAAAGAAGCTGTTGTATGCGCAGTTAAGTTGACTCGTGCTGCAAGAGGTGCTGCCGCTGCTGCTGGCAACTAATCAGCTCTTTCACAAGAAGACACATTCCGGAACGCGGATTAACGCAGAAGACGCAGATTTCATTAATCCGCGAAAGCTGTGATAATCCGCGTTCCTTGTTTCTATAATTATTCATCACAGAGTTACACAGAGCATCACAGAATTGTATTATTAAAGAAAAAACTCCGTGAAATTCAGCGCAACCCCGTGGTGAAAAAATACAATTTCTCAGAGAAATGAAATACTTAATTGTTGGATTAGGAAATATCGGTCCTGACTATCACGAAACCCGCCATAATATAGGATTCATGGTAGTGGATGCATTGGCAAAAGAAGCAGGGGTCACTTTCAATGATGGCCGCTACGGCTTTACCACTACCCTATCCGTGAAAGGACGCCAGCTTTTACTGCTGAAACCTTCTACATTCATGAACCTCAGCGGAAATGCCGTACGATACTGGATGCAGAAAGAGAACATTCCATTGGAAAACGTGTTAGTAATAGTAGATGACCTTGCTTTGCCATTTGGTACTCTGCGCCTGAAAGGAAAAGGTAGCGACGCCGGACACAATGGACTAAAACACATTGCAGCCATCCTGGGCACACAGAACTATGCCCGGCTCCGTTTCGGTATCGGCAACGAGTTCCCACGAGGTGGTCAGATAGATTATGTTCTGGGTCACTTCACTGACGAAGACTGGAAGACCATGGACGAACGCTTAAAGACTGCAGGAGATATTATCAAAAGCTTCTGCCTGGCAGGAATTGATATTACAATGAACCAATTTAATAAGAAGTAGATAGTAGTTAACTACTTCCTACTAACTACTAAAAAATGATATGAGTGAAGCAAGAATAGATAAATGGATGTGGGCTGTACGTATTTTCAAGACACGTACCATTGCCGCCGAAGCATGTAAGAAAGGACGCATCAGTATCAATGGAGGATTAGCAAAAGCTGCCCGTACGGTGAAACCAGGCGACGTGATACAAGTGCGCAAACCACCTGTGACCTACTCTTTCAAAGTATTGCAAGCTATCGAGAAACGTATTGGTGCAAAGCTCGTTACGGAAATGATGGAGAACGTTACGACTCCCGATCAGTATGAACTGCTGGAGATGAGCCGTATCAGTGGTTTCATTGACCGTGCCAAAGGTGCAGGTCGTCCTACAAAAAAGGATCGACGAACTTTGGAAGAGTTTACAACTCCCGAATTCATGGACGACTTTGATTTTGAATTCGATTTTGAGGAAGAATAAAAAAGAGTGATAATCACATTACATCATTATGAGCGAAAAGAAGATTAAATGGGGATTCATTGGTTGCGGAGAAGTGACCAAATATAAAAGTGGTCCCGCCTTCCAAAAGGTGGAAGGTTCGGAAGTAATTGCTGTCATGAGTCGCGATGGCGCCAAAGCCAAAGCTTATGCTAAGGAAAGAGGTATTCCAAAGTGGTATGATGATGCCCAGGAATTGATTGACGATGAAGATGTGAATGCTATCTACATTGCCACCCCTCCCTCTTCACACGCCACTTATGCTATCATGGCAATGAAAGCCGGCAAGCCTGTATATATAGAAAAGCCCATGGCCGTAACCTACGAAGAGTGCTGCCGCATCAACCGTATCTCCAATGAAACCGGAATTCCCTGCTTCGTTGCTTATTACCGTCGCTATCTGCCTTACTTCCTCAAAGTAAAAGAATTGATAGAGAATGGAAGCATAGGCAATGTCATCAATGTTCAAATTCGTTTTGCCCAACCTCCCCGTGACTTAGATTACAACAAAGAAAATCTCCCGTGGCGTGTACAACCGGATATTGCCGGCGGCGGCTATTTTTATGATTTAGCCCCACATCAGATTGACCTATTACAAAACATGTTCGGTTGCATCCTCGAAGCCTGTGGATATAAGAGTAATCGCGGCGGACTTTATCCTGCCGAAGACACTCTGAGTGCATGCTTCCAATTTGACAACGGATTGGTAGGTAGTGGTTCCTGGTGTTTCGTAGCGCACGACTCCGCACGCGAAGACCGCATTGAAGTGATAGGAGACAAAGGAATGATCTGTTTCTCTGTATTTACTTACGATCCTATCGCCCTTCACACAGAAAAAGGAAGAGAAGAAATCCCGGTAGCTAATCCGGAACATGTACAACAACCGCTTATCCAAGCCGTTGTCGACCACCTTTTAGGCAAATCCATCTGCACTTGCGACGGAGCAAGCGCAACGCTCACTAATTGGGCAATGGACAAAATACTGAATAAACTTTAATTAGCAACTAGGGGTGAGTGATTAGTAGCTACACGCCGCATGGTGTTAATCACTAATCACTCACCCCTAATCACTATCAAAGCTCTTTCTTCACAGCCTCAATCAATTCTTTGTATTCAGCATCCGTTAAGTATACTTTTCCCGGATTCATCTGGAAAGTACCACCATAATCGGGACCATCTACATATTTGGGAGCAAGATGAAAGTGCAGATGCGACAACTTATCGGAATATGCACCATAATTAATCTTTTCGGGATTAAACGCTTTCTGCATGGCACGAGTTACACGCGCCACATCCTCCATAAAAGCATTACGATCCTCATCGCTCAATTCATTCAAATCATTGACGTGGTCTTTGTAAGACACAAGGCAACGTCCTCTGTATGTTTGTTCCTTAAACAAAAACACACGGGATACACTCAGTTCGGCAAACTCAATCATCAGATTGTGCAGCGTCTCGTTATTCTGACAATACAGACATTCTTTCGGATCACTTTTCATGATATTCTTGGTTTATTATTTATGTTTACGGAACAAAGATAAACTTTCCATCTTTATTCCATGTCGATATTTTCATTCTTTTGGCCGACTAATTTATACACATCGGCTTTTTCTCCCACTACCCATACCACATCGTCCTCCATAAACGGCTCATGCGGATCGGGAGCATGCAAGGCTTCTTCTCCTCTCTCCACCCCTACTATAAGGCAATGATACTTCTCACGAATACCGGATTCACGCATCGTCTTACCCAGAAATTCAGATTGCTCATCCACGCGGAACTGACGCAGGATAGTTTCACTCTTTTCAACTACATTCGTATCCAGAGCAGAAGCTTTCTCCATTTCGGTACCAAACTGGTTCAGTTCTTCATCTGTACCTATGACCTGAATCTTGTCTTCCGGGAAAAGCCTTACGGAAGCTCCCGGTATATTAATCCGCTTCTTTCCTCGAAGAATAGAGACGACATGTACGCCAAATTGTTTTCCAAAATTAAGCTCCAGCAACGTCTTTCCCGCCCATGCCGATTCACCGGGGATTTCGAAATCCGCCAGATGCAAGTCACGGGACAACAAACGTCCTGCATATTCCGGCTTCTTCTCTCCCATATACTCGGCCCGCATATCGCGATAGCGCAGATTCTGGAAGAATTTCCGCTCTATCATGATAGACTGTTTCTTCAGTTGCCGAGACAATATCATCATCGTAACCAATAAAACAGCCACACCCAACAATAAACCAACAGAGACTTCAAACAAGCCTGCTATCACAAACATTACAAAAGATACAGCTATCAGAATACGTATAACGATTGTAGCTACCAACGGTGCACGATTTCCCCGACTATCCTTCCATAAAGTTACAAATTCAGCCGAATGATTCTTTTTTATCATAATAGCCCGCAAGAATGGAGCAATAAACAGAATAGTCAGGAAAGCGGCAAGCAGCTTCCCCCAGATTCCGGGTATATGTTCCAAAAGCAACGGAACAAGAAAGCGGAAAGCTAACGCAACAACCGCAATGCTCACTATGGAATAGACAATAGTGATTCGCGTCAAAGCCAAAATAAACTTCTTCCACAGGCTCTCATGATTCATAGTCTGTGAACCGGATGAGTAATGCAACAAGAAGTTTTTCCACTTTGCCGGCAAATGAGTATCAACGAAATTTGAAGCCGGCTCGGCAAAGCGAATCATATAGGGAGTAAGAAAGGTGGTAATAACCGAAACTGCCACCACAATAGGATACAGAAAATCACTCGTCACATGGAGCGATACCCCCAGCGATGCAATAATAAAAGCAAACTCACCAATCTGAGTTAAACTGAAACCGCATTGCATAGCCGTCTTCAAAGGCTGCCCGGCCAACAGCACACCCAACGTACCGAACAAGGACTGTCCCAGAATAACAGCCAGTGTTATTACAATGATAGGAAGTGCATATTCCACAATCATTGCAGGATCCACCATCATACCTACCGACACGAAGAATACGGCACCAAAAAGATCTTTCACCGGTTTCACCAACCGTTCTATACTCTCAGCCTCAACCGTTTCAGCAAGAATGGAACCCATGATAAAAGCTCCGAATGCAGCAGAAAAACCCGTATGAGCTGCCATAACCACCATACCGAAACAAAGTCCAAGGGAGACAATAAGCAGTGTTTCTTCACTCATCAACTTGCGGCATCGCTTCAGTAATTCGGGTATCAGGTAGATACCGACCACAAACCAAAGTATCAGGAAGAAGAGTAGTTTTCCGATACTTTCCAGCATTTCCGAACCTTCAAAATTATGCCTTACCGCCATGGTAGACAGCATCACCATCAAGACAATAGCAAGAATATCTTCCAATATCAGCACGCTAAGCACCAATCCGGTGAATTGCTTCTTACGCATTCCCAAATCATCGAACGCTTTATAAATAATGGTAGTGGAAGACATGGCAATCATACCTCCCAGGAAGATGCTGTCCATACGCTGCCAGCCAAAGCCCGTACCGACAGTTATTCCCAAAAGAATCATACAGAATATGATGGTACAGGCAGCAATAATAGCCGCTCCACCAACTTTTACAATTTTCTTGAAACTAAATTCCAGTCCCAGCGCGAACAGAAGGAATATTACACCGATATCCGCCCAAGTCTGTATATTAGCCGTATCCATCACCGAGGGAGTATATGGCATATGCGGACTGGCCAAAAAGCCTGCCACCACATACCCCAGCACCAACGGCTGTTTCAGTTTCTTGAACAATAGCGTCATGATTCCTGCACAAATCAGTATCAACGCCAAATCGTTTATTAAAGTAGCCAAGTGTGACATATTATTTGTCCTTTCGTGTTTTTGCTTACAAAAGTAGCAATTTTTATAGCATTAATAATTGTAATGATAGAAACTTTTTTTCTTCCCGTATTGTTCAACGTATAATCAATCATTTTAAAACATACCATCATGGAAGAGAAAAAAGAAGCCCGTGAAGAACGGAACAGGGAAAAGTTAGCCAATGGAGACTGGGTTATGGCAGAATTTTACGCAAGCTGGTGCCCGCATTGCAAACGCATGCAGCCTATTGTAGAAGAATTTAAAAAGGCAATGGAAGGAACCCTTGAAGTAGTGCAAGTGGATATCGACCAGGAAAGTGCCCTTGCTGATTTCTACACCATTGAAATGTATCCCACATTTATATTAATGAGAAAAGGTGAACAGCTTTGGAGACAATCGGGAGAATTGCCTTTGGAAAGACTAGAAAAGGCAGTGAAAGAGTACGAATTAAAAGCATAAAAATAGCAACTGAGTGAGGGATAGTACGGCCCTCCATAGGTGGTAATCAGTTTCCCGGTGTGAAACAAACAGTTTCATCGCTTGAAACCAGTAGTTTCACACCGAGAAACTGGTAGTTTCATGCCTTGAAACTAATGGTTCCCCCACAGGAAACTTTTTCCTACTCATAGTAATACCGAAAAGTACACCTACTCCCCGTAAGTTCAAACTTAAGGAAAAAGCTTGAAGCAGAAGATTACCCTACAGTTTGTTATTTAAATAATCCGTCAAACTATCCTCACGTTCCAAACCAAACTTTTTGCGCAACCGATAGCGGATAGTTTCAACGCCACGAACAGAGATATTCAGCAAAGGAGCAATCTCTTTAGTGGAAAGATTCATTTTCAGATAGGCACACATCATACGCTCATTATCTGAGAGATCGGGATGACGGGCATGAAGGCGTTTCATAAAGTTGTTATGAATCAAATCGAACTGATCTTCGATGCGTTTCAGAACTTCATCACTTTGGATGTTAGAGTCAATTTTACCATTTATAATCAGAAGGAGCTGCTTACCTTCACGGGCGCCCTCCCCTTTCAGAGAGGAAGCCACTTTGAAAATTTCCGATTTGATCTCCGTCAACATCTCGTTTTTACGGACAAAGTTTATCATCAGGTTAGCCATCTCCTGGCTTTTATGCTGCAAGTCGTACTCCAGCTTTTCTTTCTCCAATTGCATAATCTGTTTCTCTCGCCGGGATTTTTCAGCCTCAAACTCCTTCTCCATTTCATGCAATTCTTTATCTTTCTCCACAACTGCCTGTTGCTTCTTCCGTTTCACACGTACATCATCCCAGCGGTAAATATACCAGACGCCCAACAACATAAGGACGAAATAGAAGACATAGGCGGGCACACTGCGATACCAAGGCGGAAGAATACGGAAAGAAAGTTCATCCAATGAAGTAGTACCGTCTGGATAAATGGCTTTTACTTCAAAAGTATAATCACCTTCGGACAGATTACTATATTCCTTGGTATGCACAGTGGTATAGTCCGACCATGCTCCTTCATTCAAACGATACTGAAAACGAATATCATCTCCTCCAAAAGCCAAGAAAGAAAGACTATAATCGAACCGAACCGAATTGGATGTATAGTTAATAGCGAGGGACGGCTTCTTTCCTAGAAAATTAGCTGTATATATCAAAGAATCTTTAGGATAGGTAATATACATATTCCGGATATATACGGAATGGGCAAGATCTTGCCGGTGCTTCACCGCCGGAATCGTGAACAAGGCAAATCCCTCTTCATTCGGAATCACCATAAGCGAATCCGATAAAGGAACAATGGCATACGTCGGCACCAACTCAAGCAAAGATTGGGGAATGGAATTGATACTGGTATTGGCTCCCCTCTTATAAGTCCCCAGATTAGCTATACAAATTTCATAAGGGCTCAGACTGATGAGCCGGTCATGATATTCCAATAGACGTGTATAGGGAACAGTGCCATTCAACAAATTATTCATATCACCGCAAGGCTCCATCATATCTTTGTGAATATTATATTTATAGATGCCGTGGGAAGTGGCAAAATAAACACGGCCTTCTATTTTAGCTACATAAATATCACGCTCAACCGGAAAACCTTCTGCCACACCATAGGATTTTACACTGATCTGACGGGTTAAATCCTCACTCAACTCCACACGGGTGATGATGCCGGAATTATGAACCCATAGAATCCTGGCAGACTCCTGCTCAAACAAACGGCTTGAGTCAACAAATCCTTCAATCTTACAAAGCATATGCCATTCGCCCGCTTTCTTCTCCAAAAGATAAATGCCATTATACACCCCTACAAACATACGATCGGGTCGCCCCATAACCTCTTGACAGCACCAGGCACCCGTAATATCCGTGATTCTATGTATACTTGTACCTTTAATCTGAAAAATTCCACGATCATGAAGACAAAACAGATCATCACCAATTTTACAAAGGTTCCACACCTGACCACTGGATTGAGGAACGGGATGAATATCCGGTAAACTACCGTTCAGCTTCACCGGATAAGAAGTATAATAAAGCCCCCGATTGGTACCCAGATACAAATAGCCATTCTCAACAGCAGCCGCATAGCCCGTACCGTAAGAATAAGGATATGAATACAAATTGGTAAAAGGAGAGCTCAGACAAACATGATCAATACCACTATCCAAACCCGCCCACAAGTTTCCCGGGCCGTCGAAGGCTACGGAAAGCACCGTATTATTACGCAGTCCGTTATTCTCGTTGAAGTATTTCACATCCATGGTAGCGCAATCTATCAGTAATAAGCCTTTATGAATAGTTCCCAAAGCTATCTTATCATCTTGAGCAGCCACACAAAAAACTTCGTTCTCACGCATAAAGTCCTCTGCACCGGTAATAAAAGGAGCAATGGTACGGCCATTATAATAAAACAGACCGTCATACGCCGTCACGATGATGATTCCCCCACCCTTATGTGGAATGATTCCACGGATACGATTGGAAGCCAGGGAATCCGCACCCTGCAATGGAAAGAAAGTATTTCCGACCAGTACCCACACACCACGATCGGTACCTATATAGAGGATACCGTTCACCATATTGGAACAGTCGATCTTGGCATTCATTTCGATAGCGGTATATTTTCCATTCAGATATTTCACTACACGGTCATCGCCTTGTATATAAAGGATATTATCCGCCTCATGGATTCCCCACACATTGCCAAGCATACGAACAGAGTTGTCAAGCGTATCGGACATGCAGTGGTAAATCAGTTCGCCGTCTTCTGCCGGTTCGTAATAGCCAAATTCATTAATACCACCGGCATAGATTCTTTTCTGAATAGTGGATGCCAATACGGAACGCACATCCGAGAAGTTATTTAACGGAAATACTTTCCACACATTACCATCAAATTGCACCATGCCGTTTTTATTGGCAAAATACACCCAATGGTCATCATAAGGAGCTATTTGCCAAGTCTGGGGACCTTTCCCATAAAGGCTTTTATCAAAGTTTACAATGAAGTTGTTCCAACCGGCAAACGCCTTACCAAAAGGGATCAGAAAGAGAAAAACGAAGAGTACATAGAAGGTATAAGGTTGTTTTCGTATCATAATATTAGGTTTTACAGAGCAAAGCTATTACTTTTTTCGTAAAAAACAAATAAAAAAGAGATACATTCTTGTTAGAACATATCTCCTTTTCTTTGAGCCTCTTGTCGGATTCGAACCAACGACCCCGAGATTACAAATCACGTGCTCTGGCCAGCTGAGCTAAAGAGGCGGGTGGGTAAGCTTACTATATCGCGCCGCTACAACCAACTACCTTTGCTGCGATCAAGCCCTGGAGGATTCGAAGGGAGCTGGCCGTATAGGACTTACCCGTATTTTCGTTTGCGGGTGCAAAGGTATGCATTTTTATTAAACCTGCAATACTTTGCCCAAACTTTTTTCAACTTTAACAAGAATACGGGGGTTACAAACAATATTATTTATACCTTTGCGCCATTATTCCTAATGAAAGATGACAGAGAACAAAGGTTACTTACAACGATATGCCATGTTATTCGGCACTTACCTGGGAGGATTTTGGATTTTGAAGTTCATTTTATTTCCTTTAGGGTTAACTACACCGTTCCTATTTTTCCTCTTTGCAGGACTAACTCTATGCGTGCCTTTTATGGCGTATTATTATGTACGAATGTACCGTAACCAAGTTTGCGGTGGTGCCATCAGTTTTCTTCACGCGTGGATTTTCACTGTATTTATGTATATGTTTGCCGCATTGCTTACAGCGGTAGCTCATTATGTATATTTCCGTTTTATTGATCAAGGGTTTGTGCTAAACACATACGAAAGCTTACTGAACAGCCTGACCAGTCATACCATACCAGGGATGGATGCCTATGTAGAGCAGTTTAAAGAAATTATAAGTGCGATGCGTTCGCTATCTCCAACAGATATCACCATGCAACTGATGTCTCAGAATGTATTCTACGGATCATTACTTGCTATCCCCACCGCCTTGTTTGTCATGAAGCGCCCACCGGCAGAGCATATAGGCGGAAGATAAAGATGAATCATTAAAATGAGTGATAAAGTAAAAAAGCAGATGTGATTTCAACCCTAATTCATAATTCATAAATCATAAATCACAAGATGGATATTTCAGTTGTCGTTCCTTTATATAATGAAGAAGAATCACTTCCGGAACTGTACGCATGGATTGAACGGGTAATGAAAGCCAATGGTTTTTCATACGAAGTAATTTTCGTAAATGACGGAAGTACCGACCGTTCCTGGCAAATTATCGAAGAACTAAGCCGAAAATCAGATACCGTGCATGGCATCAAGTTCCGCCGTAACTATGGCAAATCGCCGGCATTGTACTGTGGCTTTGAGAAGGCACAGGGAGATGTAGTCATCACCATGGATGCAGATTTGCAGGATAGCCCGGACGAAATACCCGAACTGTACCGCATGATTACGGAAGACGGCTATGATCTGGTATCCGGATGGAAAAAGAAACGCTACGACCCACTTTCAAAAACCATTCCTACAAAAATATTCAATGCAACAGCTCGTAAAGTGTCGGGCATCAAGAACCTGCACGACTTTAACTGTGGATTGAAAGCCTACAAAATGGATGTGGTGAAGAACATCGAAGTGTACGGAGAAATGCACCGCTATATCCCCTACCTCGCCAAAAATGCCGGTTTCAAAAAGATCGGAGAAAAAGTAGTTCAGCACCAGGCACGTAAATTCGGAAAGACAAAGTTCGGTGGTTTAAACCGTTTCTTCAATGGATATCTGGATTTGATTTCACTCTGGTTCTTGTCAGCCTTCGGAGTAAAACCCATGCATTTTTTCGGGTTGCTCGGTTCACTGATGTTCATCTTCGGCTTTATCTCAGTGATTATTGTAGGAATCACGAAACTGTATAATATGTATAACGGAATGCCTTACCGCCTGGTTACGGACTCTCCCTACTTCTACTTATCGCTGACCGCCATGATCATCGGAACTCAACTGTTCCTTGCAGGCTTCCTTGGCGAACTGATTTCGCGTAACGCTCCTGAACGAAATAAATATCAAATAGAAAAAACAATATAGACTATGAAAAAATTAGTAAAACTGATATTGCTTTGTCTGATTGCTTATCCCATCATCAGTATCGTTTCTTCTTGTTCGGAAGAAGAAGATTGCTCCATGAATGCACGTCCGATGATGGAATGTTATCTATATACGGTGGACAGGGAAAGTAAAAGAGTGCTCAACGATACCCTCGACTCACTGACTATTACAGCTTTCGATACGGACTCCATCATTCTTAACAATCAGAAAAGAGTACATTCGCTATCATTGCCTCTGCGCTATACAGCAGATTCTACCGTATTGATATTTCACTATAGCAAAGATCCCAAGATTAAAAAAGACACTATTATTATCTATCAAAAGAATACGCCCTATTTCCTGTCAATGGATTGCGGCTATCAGATGAAACAAAGCATCACAGGCGGAGCGTACAGTCGCTATCTACTTGACTCCATATATATTCAAGAAAAAGAAGTAAGCATTTATGGAACGGAAAATCTTAAGCTCTTTTATCCTCAGCCTTAGTCTGGCATTTTTCTTGCTGACAGGGCTTCCGGTACAGGCACAGAACAGTAACCGGCCTCCCGCTTCCAATCCACCCAAGAAGGAGGAAAAGAAAGAAGCGGATGAGAATGTCTTCCCGCTATACAATGGCGTGACTGTCAGTGTAGACCTGTGGGGAATCGGAAGCAAAGTTCTGGGAGGTGATTTCTTAAGCTCGGAAGTAGCTGTTGACATCAACCTTAAAAACCGTTTCTTCCCGATAGTGGAACTTGGATATGGCAGCACCGACGCATGGAATGATAACGGAACGAATTACAAAAGTAATGCACCTTATTTCCGTATCGGTATGAACTACAACGCTCTTTATAAGAAGAAATTCGATAATTTCCTGTTTGTCGGTTTACGTTATGCAATGAGTAGTTTCAAGTATGATATAACAACTCTCCCTGTGACTGATCCCATTTTTGACGGAAGTATCGGAAACCCCAATCAAATGGATGGTATCTGGGGAGGAAGCGTACCATTCAACCATAAAGGAATGAAAGGTTCAATGCAATGGTTTGAATTCTGCGTTGGCATACGCGCACATATCTGGAAACAGTTCTACATGGGCTGGGGATTGCGCTTCAAATTCCGTACAAGTTCATCAACCGGAGAATACGGTGATCCGTGGTATGTACCCGGATTCGGCAAATATGGCTCTAACACCATGGGCGTAACCTATACAATCACATATAAACTACCCTATTAAACTATGAACGGATTAGAGATTTGGCTTCTTGCTGTGGGACTCGCGATGGACTGTTTCGCAATTTCTATAGCCAGTGGTATTCTTCTGAAACGTACGCTGTGGCGGCCCATGCTGACCATGGCTTTTTTCTTTGGATTATTCCAAGCTATCATGCCACTCCTCGGATGGATAGGTGCCAGCACGTTCAGCCACCTAATAGAAAGTCTGGATCATTGGATTGCGTTCATCATCCTTGCTTTCCTGGGCGGACGCATGGTCAGAGAGTCTTTCAAAGACGAAGATTGCAAAAAAGAGTATGACCCGAAAAGTCTGAAAGTAGTGCTCGCATTAGCCGTTGCAACCAGTATAGATGCACTGGCCATTGGTGTCTCATTTGCATTTCTGGGGATGCGGGATTTCTCGGAAATACTGGCACCCATTTCTATCATCGGTTTCGTATCTTTCATTATGTCCCTCATCGGATTACTGTTCGGTATCCGTTTTGGTTGCGGCATTGCACGAAAGTTGCGGGCAGAACTCTGGGGAGGTATTATCCTGATTATCATCGGCACAAAAATATTAATAGAACATTTGTTCTTCAGTTAAATTTCGCTTATGGAAAAGAAAGTACAGAGAAATTTCTTATGGATTGCCCTGCTTGTATTGGGAACAATCTGGATACTTGCACGTCATAACCGTACGCAACCTTATTATACAGTCAACGGACTGATATTCGGCACAGTTTATAATATAACTTATCAATATGACGGTGATCTGAAAGCTGAAATCGATGAAGAATTGAAGAGATTTGACGGTTCGCTATCTCCCTTCAATGATACGGCCACAATTACACGAATCAATCGGAATGAGGATATTGTACCAGATACCTTCTTTACAAATGTATTCCGTCGTAGTATGGAAATATCCAAAGAAACGAATGGTGCATTCGATATTACGGTTGCTCCACTGGCCAATGCCTGGGGGTTTGGTTTCAAGAAAGGCGCATTTCCTGACTCCGCTATGATAGACAGCCTGCTGGAAATTACAGGATATACGAAAGTGGCTCTGTCGGAAGAAGGTAAAGTGGTGAAACTGGATCAGCGTATGATGCTCTCATGTAGTGCAGTAGCCAAAGGATATGCAGTGGATGTAATAGCGCAGTTTCTTGCAAAGAAAGGCATCAAGAATTTCATGGTAGATATAGGCGGAGAGATCGTAGCACGGGGAGAAAATCCCAAGAAAGAACTATGGCGCATTGGAATCAATAAGCCGGTTGATGATTCACTGTCCATTAATCAGGAGTTACAAACAGTACTGAATGTAACGGATGTAGGCATTGCAACCTCAGGCAATTATCGCAACTTCTATTACAGAGATGGAAAGAAATATGCACATACCATAGACCCAAGAACAGGATATCCCGTACAACACAATATCTTATCTGCCACTGTAGTAGCCAAAGACTGTATGAGCGCTGATGCTTATGCCACCGCATTCATGGTAATGGGATTGGAAGAAGCGGAACGTTTTGCCAATGCCCATCCGGATATTGATGCGTGCTTCATTTATACGGATGGGAATGGAGAACTTCAAACGTACTATACGAAAGGAATGGAACGGTTTATAACAAAAAAATGATAATTTAGCGGTGGGGAATTGGTACGCGGACGACACGGATAAGACGGACGAACTCGGATTAAAATTTCCCTTCGGCATGCAAGTAATTTTTCAGACGCGGATGACGCGGATAACGCGGATTTTAAAGGCTGCGCTATGTTTACTGCATCTTATCCGGATGGAAAAAAAGAGATCCGTGTCATCCGCGTCATCCGCGTCTGAAAAATTACTTGCATGCCGAAGGGAAAACTTGCTCCAGCGCTACGCTGCTAAATTATCATTTATAGAATACAAAATACACTGCCAATACCAGGCAAATGAATGCCGCAAAATGATTCCAATGCAGGCTTTCACCTTTAAAAAGGACAGTAGTAAATACAGTGAAAATAATAAGAGTAATCACCTCCTGAATTATCTTCAACTGTATCAATGAAAAAGGACCGCCATTGCCTATAAACCCAATACGGTTGGCCGGAACCAAGCAGAAATATTCCGCAAGAGCAATGCTCCACGAAAACAAAATGATGGCATAAAGCGGCCAGTTTGTAATAATTTTCATGTCTTGCAACTTCAGATGACCATACCAAGCAAAAGTCATAAAGACATTGGAGACAATTAAAAGCAGAATCGTATAAAGACCTTTCATTTCAGTTATGAATATTTAAGCGATAATTAATTAATCTAAATTACTAACTTTTTTAGGAAGAAGCTCTTCCTGAACATTTGCCATACTTCCCCAAAGACTATAACGAACTTCCGGATTCATTTCTTCCAGCTGATGCAAAATGTCTTTCATATTGCTTCGATGAGATTGCACTTCATAAGGGCAATTCTTCACCTGTTTCCGATATCCCCTTATCTGTGCCAGTTCCAGCAAATCAGACTCATGTACCAAACACATCGGACGGATAATCGTCATATCGAACTTCTTCATTACCAAACGAGGAGGCATGGAACTAAACGCGCCCTGAAAAGTGATATTCATCAATAATGTTTCCAAAATATCATCCATGTGATGTCCCAATGCTATTTTATTACAACCTTGTTCCTTGGCAACAGTAAACAACGCCTTACGCCGATTCCATGAACAAAGAAAACAAGGTGACTTACGCGTATCCGTACTTGCATCGAACTCCGTCTCATACAGTACGAAAGGGATATTCCACGACTCAACATACTCACGCAGATATGCTAAATCACTCTGATAAGGTATATTCTTCATAACCACATGAACGGCAACCACGGAGAATCTGGGCTTAAAGACACCGGCGCGCTTTGCCAACAATTCCACCAACGCCAAAGAGTCTTTGCCACCGGAAAGTCCGATGAGGATTTTATCCCCATCCTCTATCAGCCCATATTCTACCAGTCCCTTACTAAACCGCTTTTCTATGCGGCGGATGGTCTTCTCTTCTTCAGTAAATTGCGCCATAATAATTCAAAGCTACGAGTTACAAGCTAAGAGCTACAAGTCCCATGCGGACGTTACGCAACTACTTGTAGCTCGTAGCTCATGTAGCTTATAGCTCTTTTACTCTTTGTCCTGCAAAAGTAAGAGAAAAGAATGATTTAAAGAAGAATTAACATAATAGAATAACGGAAAGCAGCATTATTCCCGATTAATTTGTATTTTTGAACATTCGAATTTGTAAGTTGGATAACTAGCATGAAAAAGAGATATATTTTACTCCTTCTATTTTGTCTCGTATTAGTCGGTGCATCGGCACAGACGTTGGAACAAGCTAAAGCTTTTTACAACAAGGGGCAGTACGAGAAAGCCAAACCCGTTTTCAAAAAATTCGTCAGGACACAACCGGCAAACGGAAATTATAATTTATGGTACGGTGTATGCTGCTTGGAAACAGGAGAACCTGACGTAGCCCTGAAATACCTGGAAACAGCCGTTAAGAAACGTATCCCCAGCGGACAACTGTATCTGGCACGAAATTATAACGACCTGTATCGTTTTGAAGATGCCATCAAGTGTTACGAAGAGTATATCAGTGATCTTTCCAAACGAAAAAGGTCTACCGCAGAAGCTGAAAAACTTCTGGAAAAGAGCAAGACCAATCTCCGCATGCTGAAAGGTATTGAAGAAGTGTGCATTATCGATAGTATCGTAGTGGATAAAGACCGCTTTTTGGAAGCTTATAAAATCAGTCCGGAATCCGGTAAATTATTCACGTACAACGATTTCTTCCAGAATAAAGAAGAAGTAGAAGCTACTGTATACGAAACTGAACTCGGTAATAAGATTTATTACGGTGAACGCCAGCCTGATGGCAAACTCAGCATCCTTGCCCGCAACAAGATGCAAGGCGAATGGAGTAAAGGCAGCCTATTGCCCGGTAGCATCAACGACTCCATCAACGCCAATTATCCGTACGTATTAACGGATGGTGCAACTATCTACTATGCCGCCGACGGTGAGAATTCAATAGGTGGATACGACATATTCGTTACCCGCTACAATACGAATACCAACACTTATCTGACTCCGGAGAATGTGGGCATGCCATTCAATTCTCCTTATAACGACTATATGTTTGCCATCGACGAGTTCAACAACCTCGGATGGTTTGCTTCCGATCGCTACCAGCCGGAAGGGAAAGTATGTATTTACGTATTTATTCCCAACTCTTCCAAACGGGTGTATAACTACGAAGCTATGGACAAGAAAAAAGTTGTCCGACTTGCTCAAATTCACTCCCTGAAAGATACATGGGTAGATCAAAATACAGTATCTGATGCCAAACGCCGCCTGCAAGCCGCTATCAGTGAAAAGCCACAAGCCGAACGGAGCTATGACTTTGAATTTGTAATTGATGACCACACTACGTATTATCAATGGAGTGATTTCAAATCTCCTCAGGCCAAGAGCTTATTCAGCAAATACCGCCAATTGGAGAAAAGCTTCAGACAGCAGCAAAACAAATTGGAAGAGCAACGTTCCTTGTACTCCCGCGCCAAGGAAAGCAATAAAACCAAACTGGCTCCCGCCATACTCGACCTGGAAAAGCAGATACAACAATTATCAGGTGAATTGGAGAAGGCCGCCATTGAAGTGCGTAATACAGAAAAACAATCCTTTAAATAGAAAACTATGGACATACTTATCATCATTGTACTCATTGTTGCGGCGGTTATCCTGTTCTTGGTAGAACTGTTCGTCATCCCGGGCATCAGCATAGCCGGAATTCTGGCCGGAGCTTGCATGATCTATGCCAACTACTATGCCTTTGCCTATCTGGGTACAACGGCTGGTTTCATCACGCTCGGTGTATCGGCAATAGCCTGCATAGGCTCATTGATACTCTTCATGCGCTCCAAGACCTTGGATAAAGTGGCGTTGAAGAAGAATATCACATCGAAGGTGGACCGTACGGCCGCGGATCAAGTAAAAGTAGGCGATACGGGTGTGGCCATTACACGCCTGGCACTGATCGGCAATGCCGAAATAGACGGCAACATCGTGGAAGTGAAATCCATGGACGGATTTCTGAATGAAAAAACCCCTATCATTGTAAACCGTATTACGGACGGCGTTATCATGGTAGAAAAGAAAAAAGACTAATATTCACACTTAATATCTTATAAATCATGAACGTAGACACTATGTACCTAACTGCCTTTCTTGTGATAGGAGGCATTATCTTCATCGTACTGTTCTTCCACTATGTTCCTTTCTTCCTATGGTTGTCCGCCAAAGTTTCGGGAGTCAGGATTTCATTGGTGCAATTGTTTTTAATGCGTATCCGTAACGTACCTCCCTACATTATTGTACCTGGTATGATTGAAGCACACAAAGCCGGATTGAGCAACATTACCCGCGACGAGCTGGAAGCTCACTACCTGGCCGGTGGACACGTAGAAAGAGTGGTACACGCCTTGGTATCCGCCTCTAAAGCTAATATTGAATTATCCTTCCAGATGGCTACCGCAATCGACCTTGCCGGACGTGATGTGTTCGAAGCCGTTCAGATGTCGGTAAACCCGAAGGTGATCGATACTCCTCCGGTGACCGCCGTAGCAAAAGATGGTATCCAGTTGATAGCCAAAGCCCGTGTAACGGTACGCGCCAATATCCGCCAGTTGGTGGGTGGTGCCGGTGAAGACACTATCCTGGCCCGTGTAGGCGAAGGTATCGTATCTTCCATCGGTTCGTCCGAAAACCACAAGTCAGTATTGGAAAACCCGGATTCAATCTCCAAACTTGTGCTCCGCAAAGGTCTGGATGCCGGTACGGCTTTCGAAATCCTGTCCATTGATATCGCTGATATCGATATAGGTAAGAACATCGGTGCGGCTTTGCAGATAGACCAGGCAAATGCCGACAAGAATATCGCCCAAGCCAAAGCTGAGGAACGCCGTGCAATGGCCGTGGCCAGCGAACAGGAAATGAAGGCGAAAGCTCAGGAAGCACGCGCCAAGGTGATCGAGGCGGAAGCCGAAGTACCTAAAGCCATGGCAGAAGCATTCCGTAACGGCAACCTGGGCATCATGGATTATTATCGGATGAAGAACATCGAAGCTGATACTTCCATGCGTGAAACCATAGCCAAACCATCGGGAAACAACTCAAACCAGCCGTTGAGTAAATAACCGGTAGAATTATTGCCCCAGAAAAACGTCGGAACCGGTGAACAGTAATCCCGTTCCGGCGTTTTCTATTTATAAACGTATCAACCCAAAAATCCAGAATATGAAAAAGTATTTTGCATCTTCCGAACTTATTATCAATGATGACGGTTCAGTTTTTCATCTGCACGTAAAGCCTGAGTGGCTGGCAGACAAAGTAATCCTGGTGGGCGACCCGGGCAGAGTGGCACTGGTAGGCTCACACCTTGAGAATAAAGAATGTGAAGTGGAAAGCCGCGAGTTCAAAACCATTACAGGTACCTACAAGGGTAAACGCATCACGGTGGTTTCTACGGGTATTGGTTGCGACAACATCGATATTGTGATGAACGAACTGGACGCCTTGGCCAATATCGACTTCAACACACGTGAAGAAAAGCCCCAACTTCGCCAGTTAGAACTGGTACGCATCGGTACTTGTGGCGGTTTGCAACCGAATACGCCCGTAGGTACATTTATCTGCTCGCAAAAGTCCATTGGTTTCGATGGCCTGCTGAACTTCTATTCAGGGCGCAATGAAGTGTGCGACCTGCCATTTGAACGTGCATTCCTGAACCACATGGGATGGTCGGGGAATATGTGCGCACCTGCTCCGTACGTGATCGACGCCAATGCCGAACTGATAGAGCGCATTGCCGGAGACGATATGGTACGTGGTGTAACGATTGCCGCCGGTGGTTTCTTTGGCCCGCAAGGACGCGAACTACGCATTCCGCTGGCCGACCCGAAGCAAAATGAAAAGATCGAGAACTTTGAATACAATGGCTATCGCATTACGAACTTCGAGATGGAAAGCTCCGCACTGGCCGGTTTGAGCCGCCTGATGGGACATAAGGCGACCACGGTATGCATGGTCATAGCCAACCGGTTGATTAAAGAAGCCAATACGGGCTACAAGAATACGATTGACACTTTGATAAAAACCGTACTGGACAGAATTTAAGAAACACCCACTCAAATATACTTGATGATTGTTTCCTTCAATCTTTCGTAAGTATATGGTTTGGCAATAATATCATTGCATCCGGCGGCTAATGCTTGTTGTTGTTCTATCAGGAAAGCATTGGCCGTCACCGCAACGATAGGCAGATCGATGTCGATGGTACGTATCTTTTCCGTAGCCTGAATACCGTTCATCACCGGCATGCGAATGTCCATCAATATCAGGTCGGGACACTCGCGCAAGAAACTATTTACGGCCTCTTCGCCATTGGTAACCCACGAAATGGTGTAGTCCTTCTTCAGCAAAATGTTTATCTGCATAAAGTTAGACTCCGTATCTTCGGCTATCAGAATTTTCTTCCTGCCGTCTGATCTTCGCTCTACGTGGGCATTGATTTCAACAGGTTCACCATCCGCTCCCAACACAAACTGGCGGTAAGGAAGGGTCATCACGAAAGTGCTCCCCACTCCTACTTCGGACTCTACGGAAATCTTTCCTCCCAATCTCTCCACGATGCTCTGGCAGATGGGAAGCCCCAGACCCGTGCCCTGAACAAAATCGTTCAGCTTTTCAAAACGGTTGAAAATCAAGGGCAATTTCTCCTTCGCAATGCCACAACCGGTATCCGTTACATACACCTTCAACCATTCTCCACAGACCTCCAACCCCAGGGTGATGGCCCCTTCATGGGTATTCTTAATGGCATTGGAGAGGAAGTTGAACAGCACTTGCGTAATCCTGTTCCGGTCCACCATAATCCAGATTTCCTCATCGGGGCGTATCACATTCAATCGGATGCCCGTTTTCATTTTCAGGCGATGCACTTTCTCCACTTCGTCAATCAGTCCGGTCATTTCGACCAACTGGAAGTTCATTTCCGATTTTCCCGACTCAATGCGGGAAAGGTCCAGAATGTCATTTATGAGTTGCAACAACAGGTTGCTATTCTTCTGGATGATGTTCAGGTATTCGGCTTTCTCCACTTCATCTTCCGTCAAAGCTATGATTTCAGAGAATCCCACGATAGCATTCAAAGGAGTGCGGATTTCGTGACTCATATTGGCCAGGAACACCGATTTCATGCGGTCGGCCTCTTCTGCCCGTTGCTTCGCCTCGATGAGTTCATTGGAGCGTTGCACCCTGTCACCGATATCGTGTATCAATGCCATCACTTTATTATCTTCGAACGGCGCGATGCGTGCCTGGAAATAATGCCTTTCGCAATCATCCACATCCAGGGGATACTCTATCTCCTTCAACTCCCCGTCTTCGAGGCATTGACGTATGTTCCGTAGAAACAGGTCGCTGACTTCGGGAGAATAGATGGTGCGCCCGTCCGCTCCCCGTAGCTGTTCAACGGGATGGAGCAAAATGGTGTCAGAAGACATTAACACGTCGGTGATGAAGAAATCCTGATCCAAAATAAATATAAATTCAGGCAATGCCTGTATTATCTTCCGGTTTCGCTCTTCCACGCGCGATATGTGTGCTTCGCGTTCGCACTGCCCGGTGACGTTCACGGTATAGCATAAGAGCCTTTCCGGATTTCCACTTTTATCTTTCTCTACAGATAAGAGGTGGTCCTCCAACCAGACTATTTCGCCATGCGCGCCTACGCAACGCACCCGTAAGACATTGGACTCATCAAAGCCATCCAATTTCTTTTGAAAGCCCTCCAACGACACCAAATGCTTATCATCGGGATGCACAAAGCTACAGAACTCTTCCAAATTCTGATAACGGATGCCGACTTTATCCAAGCCTAAACTTTCGAAATATTCCTGAGTGAAAGTGCACTCCAGGGTATTGATATTTATCTCCCAGAGAGCAATTTGATGGGCAGCCAGAACGGAGTTGACCTTCAATAATTTCTCTTTCAGTAGTTCCGTGTTCTCGTCTTTCTCGGTAGTATGAGACGCGGAATCATGCATTTTTATTTTGTCTTGCGCCATAATAACAAAGTGTATCATGTAAAGGCTACGAAAATTGAGCAAATGTAATAAAAAAGAGTAAGTAATATACAATCGCGTTCTTTTTTTTACCCCAAAAGGCTATCTTTGCAACTCAAATAACAATTTTTATGATGAATCAGGATACCATCTGTGCCATTGCCACGGCTCAAGGAGGAGCAATCGGAAGCATTCGCGTCTCAGGAGCGGACGCCATTCGTATCACCAGCCGCATTTTCACCCCGGCAAAATCCGGTAAAACACTGGCGGATTGCAAACCTTATACACTGACTTTCGGGAAGATACACGATGGAGAGGAAATCATCGACGAGGTTCTTGTCAGCCTGTTTCGCGCCCCGCACTCTTACACGGGCGAAGATAGTACGGAGATCACCTGCCACGGTTCGAGCTATATCTTGCAACAGGTTTTGCAATTGCTCATCAAGCACGGTTGCCGCCTGGCGGGACCGGGAGAATACACGCAACGCGCCTTTCTCAATGGCAAGATGGATTTGAGCCAGGCCGAAGCCGTGGCGGACCTGATTGCTTCTTCATCTGCCGCCACCCACCGCCTTGCCATGAGCCAGATGCGTGGCGGATTCAGCAAGGAGCTTACGGAGCTACGCAACCAGTTGCTACACTTCACTTCACTGATTGAGCTGGAACTGGATTTCAGCGACCATGAGGAGTTGGAGTTTGCGGACAGAACGGAGCTTTGCCGATTGGCGGATCATATCGAGGGGGTCATTTCCCGACTGGTACATTCGTTCAGCGTAGGAAATGCGATCAAAAACGGCGTACCGGTAGCCATCATCGGCGAAACGAATGCCGGGAAATCAACGCTTCTCAATGTATTGTTGAACGAGGACAAGGCTATCGTGAGCGACATTCACGGCACTACGCGCGACGTGATTGAAGATACGACCAGTATCGGCGGCATTACTTTCCGTTTCATTGACACGGCAGGTATCCGCGAAACCAATGATACGATTGAGAGTCTGGGCATAGAGCGTACGTTCCAAAAACTGGAACAAGCGGAGATCGTGCTTTGGATGATTGATGCAACGGACGCAACGTCGCAAATGAATCAGCTATCGGGGCAGATACTTCCGCGCCTGGAAAGAAAGCATTTGATATTGGTATTCAACAAAGCGGACTTGCTGGGCACGGCTCATTCTGATGAGGTGCTGTCTGCGGCCTCTTCCATCATTCCTGACGCCGAATGTATTTTTATTTCCGCCAAGAAAAGGCAAAATACGGATGTGCTTCAGAAGAAACTTATAGCCGCCGCCAATCTGCCTACGATAACCCAGAACGACGTGATAGTGACCAATGCCCGCCATTACGAAGCCCTTACGCATGCTTTAGAAGCCATCGGACGCGTACAACAGGGATTGGCAAACAATCTTTCCGGGGACTTCGTGGCCCAGGACATCAGGGAGTGCATCTTCCATTTGAGCGACATCGCGGGGGAGGTGACGAATGATATGGTGCTACAAAATATATTTCAACATTTCTGCGTCGGCAAATGATGGCTTGTAAACAGCCATAAGCAACCATAACCATTTAGAATAAAGTCGCTGAAATCCAGCGACTTTTATTTTTGTGTCTATTCCAGTCAATTCTGACAGACTGCCGATTTTCAGCATCTTTTTGTACCATAATTCTACCGCCGAACAAATAAGCGGGCTTCTCGCTCTTATCATAGCGACATCTTGGGCACGATGTGAGACATTATGAGAATGAGCGAAACCGCTATAGAAGACACAGCGTGAGACGCTATGAGAAATTGTGAGACGCGTTGAGACGAAATCGACGAAATTAAAGGCGACCAATATATGGAGGTACAGAGAAAATGCCAGTGGTGCGGCAAACCATTTATAGCACACACGATGGTAACACGGTTTTGCAGCAAATCGTGTACTGAAAAAGCGTATAAAGACAGGAAGCGCAGGCAAAAATTGCAGGAGTACGAGGCGAAGCAAAACGAGCAACCAATGCAGGAAGTCGGCATTGTGGGAGGCAAACCGTTCCTCTCCCCTGCCGAAGCCGCTACCCTTTTAGGCATCAGTCGTGCCACCATCTATCGGCACATGGCTGCCGGTATCATTCGGGCGTTGCAACTTCGTGGGCGCACCATCATACGCAAATCCGACATTGAAAAGATGTTCGACAATACGCCCGACTACAAGAAACGCAGCTATGGACGGAAACAGACCATCCTCTATTACACCACGAATGAGATTCTGGAGAAATACCAAATCCAAAAGAAAACCCTGTATCGTCGTTGCAAACTATACAACATCCCAAAGGTTGAAGAAGGTAGCCGTGTGTTCTACAACCGCACCCTCATAGACAAGTATTTTGCCGACCTTGCCGAAGAAATCAATCCGGACTGTTATTACACGCCGGAGCAGGTCATGGAAAAGTACGGTATGAGCCGTAATGCCGTTGTCACCTTTGCCCTGCGGCACAATATTCCCCGAATCAACCGCCACCACGAGGTGTATTATTCCCGTGCCCATATAGACGCTATCAAAGAAAAGCAGGACAAACTGAATCCCGACTATTATACCTATTCGGAAATTACCAAGGAATACGGGCTTACCAAAATTAACATCAGCTATTATGTCAACAAATACGATATAACGAGGTTCAAACAAGGAAGCCGGACTATGGTATTGCGCACCGAGTTTGACAAGGTATATCGTGAGCATCGGGACGGTACATACATCCCCAAGAAGCGCGAAAGCAAATCCGGTCAGCAGGTACCGAAAGAGCCTTTTACAATTCCCGACGGCTACTATTCGTCAGAACAGATTGCAGTCACATATCAGATGACCAAGAAAACCATTTGTAGGCTGTGCCGTGAAAACGACATTCCTAAAATCAGTCACGGAGGGTTCAACTACTACAAACAGTTGGCAGTAAACCGTTTCTTCGCCAAATACAAGGCAGCTGACAATATCAAAGAATGGATTGGCGCAGAACAGATGGAAGCAACATACGGTATGAGTAAAGATGCCAGATGCTCATTTGTACATCGCCATAAAATCCCCTCACGTGTAGTCTATGGCAAAGTCCAATACTCCAAAGACCACATCGACATTATCAAGAACGGCGGTTTCGACCAACGCGAAAAGTATTACAGCGTAGCCGAAGCGATGGAAAAATATGGTTTGCGTAGGGATGATGTCTATAACTATGCCCGGTATAACAACATCCGAAAGATACACCACGGCAAATCCATGTTCCTGCTGAAAGAGGATTTTGACAAGGTGATGGCTGAAAAATCCGTCACCTGAAAATTATTCCATTTCAGACAGGAAAATTATTCAACAATGGGTATGGTCTGCATTGAACCATTTCGTTGGTTTGCAGCAAATTATTAACAACAATATAATATAGTAGAGTATGCACGAATGTAAAACTGTAACATTGAGGACAAGACCTCTAAAGAACAAAATGTTGTCGTTCTATCTGGATTATTATCCGGGATATAGAGACAAGGAAACAATGAAAGTAATCCGTCACGAATCGCTTGGCATTTATATCTATGCCAACCCGAAGAGCAAACGGGAGCAGAATTTCAACGATGTAATGACCGAGAAAGCCGAAGCCATCCGTTGCCGCAGATTTGAATCTGTCGTAAATGAACGGTATGACTTCTTCGACCGGTACAAACTAAAGGGTGATTTCTTGGAATACTATCGTAAGCAACTCCGCAAGCACGACCAGAAATGGGAGTTCGTCTATCTCCATTTCAAGAACTTCGTACACGGCAAATGCACTTTTGAAGAGATTGACATCGACCTATGCAACAAGTTTCGGGAATACCTGCTGAGCGCCAAGAAACTAAGACGCAACGGACGTATCACACGAAACTCTGCATCAGGATATTGGTCTACTTTCAGAGGATTCTTGAAGATACTATATCGCAACGGGATGATAAAGACCAATGTCAATGACTTCTTGGAAAAGATTGAAACAGAAGACACTATGAAAGAAGCTTTATCTGTTGAAGAATTGTACCAGTTAGCTGAAACGCCATGTAAAAAGCCTATTGTGAAAATCGCATCGCTGTTTTCCTGTATGACCAGCTTGCGCATCAGCGACATCCTCGCCCTATGCTGGGAAGACATAGTGGACTACTCTGCCGGAGGGAAATGTGTGCATATCATCACACAGAAAAACAAAGCGGAAGACATCATTCCCATCAGCGAGGAAGCATTAGGGCTGATAGGATACAGTTCTGAAAAGAAAGGTCTGGTATTCAAGGGACTTATGCGTAGTTGGACACAAGTACCAATGAAAGAGTGGATTCGTTCTGCCGGAATAACCAAGAACATAACATTCCATTCATATCGGAGAACATTCGCAACCCTCCAGGGTGCTGCCGGTACAGACATCCGTACCATACAAAGCATAATGGCGCACAAAAGCATCACCACCACGATGCGTTACATGAAAGTCGTGGACAGTAACAAGCGTGAAGCCAGCAAGAAAATCACTCTGATACGCAAGGGTTGAACTCCCCTATTTTGCCCCATTACATAGGCTTAGAGTATGATTCCCGATTGATTATCATACTCTAAGCCTATATTTTCTTAAAAATTGACCGATTTACTGCATTTATTTATAACTATCTGGAAATGTGCTTATAACTTTGTACTATCATTTCATCCAAACAACAATAGATTATGACAGATAGTATTCAAATTCACAGGAAAAAGGCAAGTTTCATACTTGCTGTAAGCGTTACTTCATACTCGGTAATCGCCACTTATCTTTATAACCGCCATCAAATAAACCTGATGGAATATACCACACCTATTATATTGAGTATCGTGCTCTTAACTCTTTCATGCGCGTTCTCTCAAAGATTTTTCTATCGCTACCTTATCAAGAATAACGTATGTATTTCTTTTGGCAAGCAAAAAGAATCCATTCCACTTGAAATCAAGCTGCCATCTGATACCATTACCCCGGAAGTAGAAGTTATAGAAATGCCGGCAGCAAAGAATGATTACACAGATGGTTATGACGAACGCATAGCTGAAATAGAACGGAAAAAGGCAGAGCAGCAAGCTGACATTATGCGTGTCATGCACGACTATACCACATATAGTATGGCTGAATTTCTTTCAAAAGATGACCTTATTACACTTCACGAAAACATAGAGTGCTTTGCCCATGGGCAATGTGATTTATACAAGCCCATACGTTCCAAATTTGACAACCCATTAAACACTCTCGATATACGGCATTTTGTATGGAATATCGGCATAAGGTTGAATATCTCGGTGGAAAAATGCGCAGAATTTATAAAAACCATATTCCCACACGAATTGAAAAATGCTACTCTGTTTTATTTATCAAAAAATCTACGGACTACAGGTATTTGTAAAATTCCACTTGATATTCCCCTAAAAGGAGAGTATTATTTCAATTGCCTCAAAAAAGCAGACGATGAGACAGCTGGTTCTGACCGACTGAAATGATTCCGTCGCTGACTGAAAAATTACCCTCTGCTGACGAAGGTCTGCATAGTATCATTGTGTTGGTTTGCAGCATGTTTAACAAATAAAACATTTGAATCATGTCTAAGAATCAATTCACATTCAATGACCTTCCCGAAGTGCTGGGAGAGTTATGCGACCGAATCGCAAGTATGGAAAGTTTGCTGACCGAAAAGCTTTCCAAGCAGAACGAAGTCAAGGAGAACACGCACGTCCCCATGACCGTGCAGGAGGCTTGCGCCTATCTCAAAATGCCGCTATCGACCTTTTATTACAAGGTTAAAAAGGACGATATTCCGGTTATAAAACAAGGCAAGCACCTCTACATCTATCGTGATGAGCTGGATAAATGGTTGGAGTCGTCCCGTAAGACCGCCGTTCCGCAAAGTTTCGAGGAAGAGAATGATGCGTTGCTCGCTTCCCATCGCCGTAAACCAAACTCTAAAAACTGGTAGGCTATGGAGAAGACGAACAATAACATCCCATCTGCTGAGGAACTGGCTATTTACATAAAGGAGGCTACCGTGAGCGTAAATACCAAATACGAACAGTCGCCTGTGGTGCTTATGGTGGATGACTCCATTATCGGAACACTTGGCAACTTCAGTGCTTCCATCGGTAAAGCCAAGAGCAAGAAGACTTTCAATGTTTCAGCCATTGCCGCTTCCGCATTGGCCAATAGCACTGTGCTCCATTACCGTTCATCGTTCCCGGAAAATAAACGGACGATATTGTATATCGACACCGAACAAGGAGAGCCTCATTGTCAAAAGGTACTACAACGCATTCTATGTTTGGCGGGATTACCAAAGAATGCCGATTCTGACAATCTGATTATGTTAGGTCTGCGGAAATATTCTCCCGAAATGAGACTTGCAATAGTCGAACAGGCCATTGGCACAATTCCGAATTTGGGACTGGTCATTATAGATGGCATCAGGGATTTTATGTATGACATCAATTCTCCGAATGAAGCCACCAATATAATCTCCAAATTCATGCAGTGGACTGACGACCGCCAAATTCATATCCACACCATCCTGCATCAGAACAAGAATGATGAACATGCCCGTGGTCACATTGGCACGGAACTCAACAACAAAGCGGAAACCATCATGCAGGTAGAAGTGGATAAAGATGATAAAACTATCAGCTGTGTCGAAGCCATTCATATCCGTGACCGGGAGTTTGAGCCTTTCGCTTTCCGCATAAACGAATGTGCCTTGCCTGAACCAGTGGAATCCTATATATCCAAAGAGAAGAAACTCGGACGACCGACCAAAGAACCTTTTGAACCATACAAGGAAATCCCGGAGAGCGTACATCGTGCTGCGTTGGATGCCATTTTTGCCGATGGCAATATTACCGGTTACGACAACTATCTGGAGCGACTGAAAAACGGCTACGGGTTACAGGGCGTAAAACTCGGTCACAACAAAGCGGTCAAAGTAGCTACCTTTCTCGGCAATAAACGGATGGTAATAAAGGAAGGGAAAGAATACCAGTTCAATCCTGACTACCATTATTAATCTTGATGCAATTAGTACAGCCGTAGAACTTTACTTTAGTGTCGGGGCGTATATATAGGAATAAAGCAAAGTGGTCAAGGATTACAATATGCGGTTTCATTCCCTACCCTTTTATAGTAGGATAGGTCAAATTCTGATTCCAATCCATTTGCCAATTCTGTATGTACATCCTATACGGCTTGCCGTGAAGCATCAACAGGTAACTGTTGCGAGATATGCCAAGGTATAACCTCACTGCGTTACGGTTGTACATTGGCACCCTTGCCTGCTCAGATACTTCGCCGGTGCGGTACTCGCAAGCTCGCACCTATTCACTATTATAACAATGATTTATATGGAACAAAATATTGAAGAACAAACACAATCTCCAGAGGAGAAAAAAGAGACAAGATCCGTCTTTATCGGAGCAAAAGTGACTCCCGGTCAGAAGGAGTATATAAAATCACAAGCTGAGCAATGCGGTATGACGGTAAGCGATTACTTGCTTGCCTGTGCATACAACTACCGTCCCAGACCGAGGCTTTCAAAAGAAGAAACAGACCTGTTGCAGAATCTGGACAACTGTCGGTCAGACCTTGTAAAATACACTTCTGCACTTCGTGGAATGTCCACAAAGCAACGAATGATATTGTTCAATCAGGTGCCGTTCATGGTAGGCTGGCTCAAAGAGCTTGGCTATATTGCTGAAAGCGTCTGCCAATTTCTCAACGCCGTAAAAGAGAGAAACAAGATTCCGTCCAACGAAAAATCCGAAGAAGTATGATAGCAAAGGCTAAAGCAATATCGCACGGCATAAACGCCATCCGTTATATTACCGGCGAATCTCTGAAGAAAAAACACCCGGAGAAAATCTATCGGGTATTGGACAATCTGATGCCGTCGCAACCGGACACTTTGGGGATATGGAACTCCATGCAACTGACCTTATCACGTTTCAAACCCATCAAGAACTCAGTCATCAGAATCGAGCTAAGCCCCTCTGCCGAACACACCCGTTTCTTCGACATCGAAGACTGGCAAAAGCTATGGCAGGATTTCGCTACGGAGTTTGACAAGCAAGTGTTTACCGGTAAGGACGGAAAAGTCCGCTCCTGCCAGACCAATCTGGCTAACAGCAAATACACTGTTTGGCTACATGAGGAATCCGATGGCGAAGTTCCCCACCTTCATGCTGCCGTCTGCCGTTTGGATGAAGACGGCAACATCAACAACGACCACAACATTCATCTTCGTGCGCAACGTGCTGCCGAGCGAATAGCAAAGAAACGTGGTTGGACTACTGCTGTACAAATCCGATACACCAATATCCATCAGGTAAATCGCGATTGCATGGATGCGCTGAGATCAATGCCTGAATGGTCTTGGGAAGAGTATAAAAATACCCTCACAAGAAAAGGTTACTCTGTACACGAAAGAAAGGATGCGCAACACGTTATCAGGGGCTACGCACTTGTAAACGGTAATACCAAATACAAGGCTTCCGAATTGGGAGTTGCTCGGAATCTGATGATTTCAAAACTTCCTAAAACATGGGACAAACTGCATCATAGGCCACAAGTTGTCACTTTAAGCAATCAGCCTAAGGAAACTCAAACTGAGCAGAATCTCAAACCGTCAGCATCCGCAGAGCATACCAGATATAACACTTATCATCCCGATACTATTTCCTATACGCTTAATCATGACGATAAGGAACATCGGTTCTATATTCCGGAAAAAGTGCTTGAATATTTCAACGATGAGTTTGACTACAGAGATACCGAGAACTGTCAGGAACTTACCGATATGGCTGTAGCTATTTTTGTCGGACTGCTTGAAACGCCAAATGTTGCCACCGGAAGTGGCGGTGGAGGTTCACAAAGTAATTTGCCGTGGAGAGATAAGGACGAAGACGATTGGCAATGGGCACGAAGATGTGCTCGTGCTGCCGGTCGCCTGCTCGGAAAGAAACCAAAATCAGGATTAAAACGATAATCAAATGAAAAAGAAATTCGACTTTTCCACAGAAATGGCTGAAGCGGAAGCCATAAAATCCAACCCAAAGAATGAGTCTTTGGAGGAAGAAAACCACCTATTCGACATCAATGTACAAGAACTTGCAAAGCTGAACAACAACGTGTTCAAGCTGAGAACGGAAGTTGAAAATTTGTCCGGCTCTATCCGAGAGTGTAAGCCTATCATTTCTTCAGAAATGCAGAAGTTAGCAGTGGAATTTGGGGCAAGACTTCTATGCGATTTTCTCAGTCAGATTGAAAGCAAATGCAAAGAAGCCGAGCGAAGAATGAAGAAATCCGGCAATACCATCCTAGTTCCGGTTACAGCATTTTACATCACTATTATAATACTGGTAGCCCTATCTTCTTTTTTCGCCAGCATGATAGTAGCAAACGTTGAGATATTGCATTCAAGCCTGATTTGGAAAGCAGTTGCCATCTGTGCCCTTATTGCAATTTCGGGGACTGTCATGGCTATAATCGCACCAAAGATTTTGGATAAATGGACGTAATTGGAAGTGACCAAATCTTTATTGGCATTTGTTTGGTCATATCAGAGGCTATAACAATCCTGTAACCGCCGTAACAGTTACGGTGGTTACGGAATTGTTGTATAGTTCTGCGATTTGACATTTGAATTAAAATGCATACAAGCCATACTTCAATCAACATAATTATTTCCTTTGAACTTGTCGGGTGCATGTCGGGTACTTGTCGGCATCTTCTACGTTTTATTTAATTCTATGATCAAACTTAGTACATTTACACTTGGATTATTTTTGCTAAACTTAGACCGTTTTCTTCAAATGATCGCACAGAAGTTACATACCAGTAAAATGTTATTTGCCAAGCGACTTGAACATCTTGGCGATACAACGTTTCTTTTGTTCCATATTTGGATGGACATAAAGATTGAGAGTGGTACTGATATTTGAGTGTCCCAGCAATACACTGACTGTTTTATAGTCACAATTACTTTCTATACAGCGAGTTGCAAAGCTGTGGCGAAGCCCATGAAATTTCAATTTTGGGATACCAAGGTGCTCCATCAACCGTTTGTAATAATTGCGATATGTTCGTGGTTCTGTGGGCGAGGGTTCATTGGTGAGTATGTAGTAATCCGCATTTACCACTTTTTTCAGTGGTTTTACCAAAGCAAGTAACTCCTTGCTCATAGGAATTTCACGGCAGGAGTTCTTTGTTTTAGGCGTATTAATAACCAGCTCTGTATGTTTCTTTTCTCCTTCGATAATATAAATACGCTCTATGGTACGCTGAACGCTGATAGTTCCGCTATCCACATTGATGTCACTCCAGCGTAAAGCACAAACTTCACCAATACGAAGTCCGGTGCTTAGGCTTATATAGATGCCTAAATTACGGAATGTGAAATTTTGACGAATGTAGTCCAATATTTTCTTGTGATGGGCTACAGTCAATACCTCCAACTCTTTGTTCGTTTCAGCTGTAGGATATTTTATGTCCCATTCTGAATAGTTCATCCATTCGTGTTTTACTCCGAACTTCATCACCATTTTGAGCACAATAAGAATGTCCTTTACCGATTTTACACTCATACCACCATTGAGTTTTTGTAGTACGAAATCTTGTACCGCTTTCTCACTTAACGCATCATTTTCACCAAAATATGGTAAAAGATGGTTCTCCAGAATCAACATATAAGCGGCAAATGTTGATTGCTTCACATACGGACGCTTGTCTTCTCGCCAAGCCATCGCAATTTCTCTAATTGATTTCTTTGTCATAATTACTTTTTTAGGGGTTTCCTATAATTAGAGAAATATAATGGGCAATGTTCCAAATCTGAGATTCCCGGAGTTTAGTGAAGAATGGAAAAAGATGAAAGTTTCAGAACTCTTGGATTTCTATTCTACCAACTCTCTGTCATGGGAACAATTAGATTATAATAACGGTAAAATCAAGAATTTGCATTATGGTTTAATTCATAAAGGAGTACCTACCATGGTAGATGTTGTTTGTGATTCTCTTCCTTACATCAAAGAGGAATCTATGCCCAAATCATTTACCCTATTCAAAGAAGGAGATGTGGCATTTGCTGATGCGTCTGAAGACACAAACGATGTGGCTAAAGCCATAGAAGTTGTTAATTGTGATAACCAACAAATCGTTTCTGGCTTACACACAATACATGGACGTGATAATTATGAGCAGACTATTATTGGTTATAAAGGTTATGCTTTTGCTTCTGATTCATTCCACAAGCAGATTAGAAGAATTGCTCAAGGTACAAAGGTGTTTTCTATAAGTGCTCGTAATTTCGATGAAGTGTATATCGGAATCCCTTCAAAAGAAGAACAAACCAAAATTGCAAAACTGTTAATAGCCATAGACAAGCGCATCGCTACCCAAAACAAAATCATTGAGGATTTGAAAAAACTAAAGTCCGCAATTATAGATAAGTCATTCTGTTATCCAAATGAATCTTCGCCACAAAAAAGGTTTATTGGCTTTACCGAAGAGTGGCATTTGGTACACCTTTCTGATATATGCCAACGTGTACGCACTAAAAATTTCAATACCCAATGTACTTTAGTCCTTACTATTGCAGCTCAGTTTGGTTTAGTCAGTCAAGAAGAATTTTTCAATAAATCTGTAGCAAGTGATAATTTGGAGGGGTATTACCTTCTACGAAAAGGTGATTTTGCTTATAACAAGAGCTATTCAGGTGATTATGCATGGGGTGCGGTCAAGCGACTAGAATGTTTTTCCGAAGGCGTGCTCTCTCCTTTATATATCTGCTTTAGACCCGATACAGCAAGAATTGATTCAGATTTTCTTGCACACTATTTTGAATCAAAGAAATGGTACAAAGGTATTGCAGATATTGCAGGTGAGGGAGCAAGGAATCATGGTTTGCTGAACCTATCTGTAATTGATTACTTCAAAACACTTCATCGTATTCCAAGCATTCAGGAACAAAAAGCCATAGCTAATGCACTCAACAAATTAACTTCAAAAATATCCATAGAGAAAAATCTTTATGACGATTTGCTTTTACAACGGCAACACCTACTCCAGCAGATGTTTATATGAACATTTGCTGGAGTAAGTATTGTTTCTGCTTATCTAAGTTTGCTACGTACATTTCTTCATTTTCAATCTTCTTCTTAAAAGCGGAAAGCAAAACGGTTAACTGTAATTGCTTGTCCAGTGTGGGCACAATGATACTGATTTTTGACAAGTCTTTCTTCTGAATATTAGGTAAGCCGCTACCTATTCGGAGTGCCATTATATCTGGTTCTTTCCACTTCAAATAGTGGAACAAAAAATGTGTCGCTATGGAGGAGGTCGGCTTTATACGTAAGGTGTAACAATGCCCACCGCTCCAAAATTCGGAACTGTTATATTGAACATAGCCACAAGAATTGCCACCCTCACTTATTGAAATTGTATCAGCCTCAGTGTTATAACTGTCATAATAACCTGACGGTGCTATACCGCCATTCATCACATAGTATTTTCCACTGTCACTAAGCTCACTTCCATTGATTTGTTGCCCTTTAATTATTTCAGCCAAATCTAAAAGTGAGCATTCTTCTCCTTGCAGATTGGAAAATATCTCCTGATAAATTGCGGACCTTTATGAATAACAATCCTTAATTTTATCGAAAACAGACGGTTTGTTCCTCAAATCATCGCATTGTTTATGACCTTATGTCCATCACACCAGAAACAGAATATTGCTCATTATATTATTCTCAAAGTGTGTAGAAGAGCTAAGCCTTAAGCTATATATTCTACTATTTTGCATAGTTGGCTGTGTAATATCTAATTAAAGATAAAATTTCCCGAATAACACAAATGGATTTTAATCTAAAAGACTATCTTTGTATTAAATTTATGTGTTATGAGTACAACAGAATATATACAAATCATTATCGGCATCGGTCAAATTATTGCTGTTGCTATTATTCCAATTATTGTTTGGGTATTAGGAATAAAATACCAAGATAGAAAAGCAAAAAAAGATGCTCAATTAAGAGTTTTCCTTACACTAATGGCAGATCGAAAATCAGCCCCAATAACAAAAGAATGGGTTGATGCATTAAATACAATAGATGTCGTATTTCAAGAAAATAAAAAAGTTCGACATGCGTGGAGAGAATATTTAGATAGTTTAAACGAAAAATCACCCCATTTTGATAGTAGTAATTCTTTTAGACTTGACTTACTTTCCGAAATGGCCGTTTCTCTTGGATATAAAAATTTAAAGCAAACAGAAATTGATAGATTTTATTCTCCTAAATATTTTGGTTCTCAAATGAGCCGACAGGAAATATTATTTCAAGAGAATCTACGAATTTTAACCCGATCCAAAAGTTGTGCTGAAAGTTTTACTGAGGAAGAATATGAACAGCACTATAAGGAGTTGATGGAGCAGCAAGGAGAGTAAAGAATATGGGAAACTTCCATTTTCTGTAAGATTATTGATTTTTCATCCTTAATTAGAGGGCTTGCGGTTACACTAACGACTAAAGGAAACTTTAATACTGCAATTTCTCAATGTTTAGAGTGTCATAGTTCAACACTTCAAGAAAGCGAGGTTTTGCCTAATGGGTTGTATAAAGTATTTGGCGCAAATGGATTGGTTGGTTATACGGATGTGCCACAAATGAACGGTGATGCAATACTGGTAATCAAGGATGGTTCGGGTGTTGGTACAGTTTCCTACGCACAAGGCAAATTTTCGGCGATTGGCACACTCAACTATCTTACAGTCATAGATAACAATGATTTGCGGTATCTGTACTTTGCACTGTCTGTGTTCAACTTTCAAGCGTACAAAACAGGAATGGCTATACCACATATCTACTTCAAAGATTATGGTAAAGCGAAAATATATTGTCCTCCACTTGCTGAACAAAAGCATATCGCAAATGTGCTTGACAAATTGGAGAGTAAACTTTTATTGGAACAAGGCATTCTTGCATCGTTTAACTGGCAAAAACGCTACCTGCTGGGACAGATGCTTATATAAACATTTGACTTAATAGATACCGCTTCAATAAAATGTATTGCTCCAATAATGACTTTTCATTTGCCATACAGTAATGCAAAGCGTCAAGAGTTTTAGCTATACGTTCTTGTTCTTCTAACGTAGGCAATACAAACTTCATCTTCATAAAATCATTCTTTTGGAGATTAAACCGTGTACTCCCTTGTGCTAACGGATATATAGCCTTACGAAATGAGAAACTTGAAATGAAGTGGGCAAGGTATTGAGGTAATACACGTTCATCATAGAAATGAATGCCAAAACAGAAGCTATTCAAATAAAGTTTCTGCGTGTTGCCCAAATATACTGCACCTATACCAACTTCTTCCGGAGTTTCAGATGAGAGTGTAAATAAAGCATCACCGTACTGCACACAGTTTTGCCTTTCATTGGGAGCTATTTGCACAAATTCATAATCCTTTTCTGAAATGTAAGTGTTCTGATACACATTCATGTAGGTGATAAATGGCTCACCGTCACCGAAATCATCACCACTTTTTCCGCTTAATCCGGAATAAGCTTCACCCACACCCGAGAAACATACTGTTTCTCCCTTAATATCTCTATGGATATTGTCGCTTAGCCCTCTAATTAAGGATTGCAGTTTTTCAATGATTTTGTTTTGGGTCGCTATACGTTCATCAATAACAGACAACATTTCAGATATTTTTCTCTGTTCGTCAAGCTGTGGAATAAATACTTTAATTTTTTCAATAGTGTCTTTAGAAAGACTCGGAACACCAGAGGCTTCATTATATCGCAACCAGTTTATAGTTTGAAAAAGGCAATAAACGAACTTTGGAGTGGTCTTATTGAACGAATGGGTATAAAAGAGAGTATCAACAGTCCAAAACTTCCCATTATAATAGAACGGCTTATTGATACTCCCTTTTCGTCCAATAAATGTTGTTTCACCATCGTATATACATTCATTTACAGATGTCATATAACCACCTGTTCCAAATACAGGGATATTCCCTTTTTCAAGATGTTTGTAATCCCTCCCACTACCAATAGAAAGGATATTGGCTATTTGACAATTTTCCCATTCTCCACTAAACTCCGGGAATCTCAGATTTGGAACATTGAGGATTTTATTTTCGTTATTATTCTTCATAATCATCTATTCTTTATCAGGGTTAATATCAAACGGCAACAATTTGTCGCCATTATTAAACCGGTCGAAATCAGAGATAAAAGAACGGTCTTGAATCACTTTATATTTCTCGTACTCGCCATACGCCTTCTCTCGTGCTACTTCTTGTGAAACTTTACCGGCAGTATCTTGTGCCTTATAATCCATAGTGCCAAGAAACTGTTCAAGACGTTGCTTCCAGTCTTCCATCGTTGTTATGATGTGGCGCTGGGCACGAAGTTCTGCAAATTCAAGAAATGCGTTAGTTACGCCATTAAGTTCGGAAATCTCTTTGTCAGACAAATAGTTCTTTGCCACAATCGTATCGGACTTCTGAACTCTACCATCGGGTGCTTTCTTCCACATTGTCAATCCCATGTGGGGCATTTCAGAGTCGGCACGTTCATACACTATTTCAGCAGCGGTACGATTAGTCACAGCCAAGTGCATCATATTTTGCACCATTTTGAAGAACAATTTAGTACAATCCGATTTCGGGTCGTAATCAGCACTGCATTCCGCATAAATGTCTGTTATCTTCTGGTAGTATCTGCGTTCCGATGTGCGTATCTCACGAATACGCTCCAGCAAGTCATCAAAATAATCTTTGCCAAAATGCTTTCCCTGTTTTAGTCTTTCATCATCAAGAGCATATCCTTTAATGACAAATTCCTTCAAGACAGACGTAGCCCAAATACGAAACTGAGTGGCTTGATAGCTATTGACACGATAACCTACCGCTATGATGGCATCCAAATTATAGAACAACGGTGTACGCTCCACATCTCGTTCTCCCTCTGATTGAACTATCCCAATTTTTCGGATAGTTGTCTCTTTGGTAAGTTCACCGGATTCATAAATCTGTCCAAGATGATAGTTGATGGTTCGTACATCCACCCCAAACAAGTCCGCCATGCGCTTTTGCGACATCCAGAATGTTTCGCTATTGAATATTACCTCTACTCGAACTTCTCCTTGTGCGGTTTTATATAGTAACAGATTGGAACTATATGAGTTGAGCACCAATTCGTTGGTAGATATGGTTTGAGAAAAGTAATCTCTTGCCTGTTGTACCAATACTTTTTTTGCATCAGCATTTTCAGCAATAATCATACACGCCATACGTGACAAGCGGAAGATACTGACTTTACGGAACGAGCCACTGCCTATCTTCACCATATCAACCGCTTGGTTGAAATGCTCGTCAATATTCATTCCTTTTATGCCGGCTACTTTGATTGCTTTGTCTATGACTTTTTGGAATTTCCAATAAGCCGAATATCCCATAGCAGCGCATAGGTCACGTGAACTCCAATATTCATTGTCGTTCTCATCGTGACGACGGATATTGTCGAATGAAGGACGCATTTCCGGGATGTTATCTATCTCTGCCATAACACTATTATTCAACCAGTCCCAATTCTTTAAGATATACTTCAATCTCCTTATCGAGTTCGGCACGTTTGGCTTCCAACTCCTTGATTTCTGCCATTACAGCTTTAATGTCAATAGGTTCTTCCTCTTCAAAAGTATCGACATAACGAGGAATATTCAGATTATAGCCGTTATCGGCAACCTCCTGTAAAGTGGCAAGATGGCTGTACTTTTCTATTTCTTTTCGCTCGCGATAGGTATCAACAATCTTGTCGATGTGCTCTTTACGCAGTTTATTTTGTGTCTTGACTTTCTCAAACTCCTTGCTCGCATCTATGAACAGAATATTATCATCTTCCTTACGGCATTTCTTCATCACAAGAATACAGGTCGGAATACTTGTACCATAGAATATATTAGCCGGCAAACCGATAATGGCATCTATATAGTTTTTCTTCTCTATCAGGAAACGGCGTATTACCCCTTCTGCATTACCACGGAACAAAACACCGTGTGGAGCGACACAAGCCATCGTACCACCTTCGTTCAAGTGATAAATCATGTGTAGGATAAAAGCATAATCTGCTGTCTTCTTTGGCGCAAGTCGCCCTGCTTTGCTGAAACGGTCATCGGTATTAAATTTGTCGGCAGCACTCCATTCGGCAGAGAATGGAGGATTTGCGACTACCGCATCAAACTGGGTGTCGCCAAAGGCATCCCATTCAAGCGTATCTCCGTTTTCAATCTTGAAGTTACTGAATCTGATACCGTGAAGCAACATATTCATTCGGGCAAGATTATAAGTTGTCGGATTCTTTTCCTGTCCGTAAATATCAACTGCATTTCCAATGCTGGCAGCACGAAGAAGCAACGAACCACTACCGCAAGTCGGGTCATAGACATTGCGCAAACGCTGGTGTCCGATGGAAACAATTTCTGCCAAGATACGGCTGACTTCCTGCGGAGTATAGAACTCTCCGGCTTTCTTTCCTGCTCCTGCCGCAAACTGCGAAATCATATATTCGTAAGCATCTCCTAATATGTCAATCTCCTGTGATGCCTCTAATCCAAAGTCTATATCGTCCAATGCAAGTAGTACATTGCTGACAAGCGTATTTTTATCATCAGCAGTTTTGCCCAATTTAGGTGAAGCCAAATCAATATCTGAAAACAATCCGCCAAAATCATCTTCACTATCTTGTCCAAGTGTGCTGTCTTCGATACGCTTCAATGAACGTTCCAGCATAGGTAAAATGTTTTCTTTTCGTTTGATGGCCTCAATTACAGATGAAAACAAAAATTTCGGTTCTATGAAATAGCCTATATTCTCCAGACATTGATTCTTTGCCTCCTCTTGTAACTCGACCGCATCGGCATCATTCATCTCCCACAATTCCTTAAAGGTTATCTCATCATCCACCAAGGCATTGTTGGCATACTTTTCTATTTTCTCTGATAAGTATTTATAGAAAATGAAACCCAATGTAAAATACATAAAGTCGCTTGCCGACATATTGCCACGCAAACGGTTTGCGACCTCCCAAAGCTGGTCACGGAGTTTTTGTTGCAGTTCTTCGCTCATATCTTTATTTCTCAATATTATTCTGTATTACATCTTTTTCCGACAATGGTATATTGTTCTCTATTATGCTTCTAAGGTCATCTAATACTTTCCCTTGATATGAGAAATATTTTGCCCCTTGATATGCACCTGACGTATTTCGTTTTTCTTCTGGCATAAACGTTCCGACAAAAGGGGACAATTTATAAATACGACCTTCATATTCAACGGAATCATCGCTTGCCACTTTGACTTCCGTATTCGTAGGAATAAAGGTAACGCATTCCCCTATTTTAATACCTATCATGCTAAATTTAAAACGTCCCCGCTTTACGATTCGTTTCTGCACGACAGGCAATGACTCTTTTTCTGTAGCACAAACAGGTTTATTATCAACATAGACAGTAACAACAGCATCATCAATCATTTTGGCTATGTCATTGAATATATCCAAAGCTATTTGTGGCGGCACATTGAAAAACTCCCGATTCTGACGAATACGCAAATCCGTCAATCTATCGATAGTCTTGTGTACATGCTTTTCAACATCGTTATATTTGACAGTCTGAATAGTTGCATAAATTTCAAAAGGCAACGGAACTGCCGTATTGTCAAGTTCCTTGGAACGTATATCGACAGGGCGTGCGCTTTTGCCAATCTTAACCCAATCCTCACGAAAACTTGGATTAGTCAAGATATACACATATCCGGGTTCATTTGTCTTTACCATATCCGAATTTACTCCCAATTAAATGTTCTTATTATATTACGCAATCTCTCCATGATTCTCGTCAATGCTTTTCTTGTTTTTATAAGACCAAGATGCTTTTCTTTCAGTGCCTTTTGTATGATTTCCGGCTGTTCCTTTTGCAAATAGTCGTACTCTTTTATGTATATATTCAGCACTTCGGCAGAAATTTGTTCATCGTCCGCCAAATCGTTTACTGCCTTATTGCGTTCAGATACAATATATTGATTCAAATGCTCTTCCAATTCACTTGTACCATCAGCCTTACTACGTCCGCTCATGAAGTTTTCCTTATCTTCATCAACATTTTTCCGAATAAAGCCATCGATGAGTTTGGCTTTACCTCGCATCCCGGCATCCTTAATCATTGTGTCAATGATATGTTGCCGCTTTTCTGAGTAATCATTGCTATATGGGTCAAGTTCTGCAATAAGTTCAAGAATGTAAGCCACATTGATAATGTCGCTATGTAGAAGTTCAAGACAGAAATCTATATCCTCTAATCCCTGACTGTTCCCATACGGAACAGGATCTTCTGCAACTACAGATGGAATTACAGGCGGTTCTATAAACCCGACTGTAATGTCAAGATACTTACTCTTATAGTCGTTGAATTGCTGCTCGGTCATACCAAGGTCTTCCGCATCCTCACTATAATCTTCGTATATCTGGATTTCCGCATGTTTACGGATAATATCACGAAATGCAAGAACAAAATTTTTCTTGTCATTTTCGCTTTGCAGAAAATCTATACTGCCGGGTGTAGGATATTTTTTCAGGAACTCTGTTGCCAAGCATTTATATTCCTTTTTTACATCCTCAAACGGAGGGCGTACTATGTCTTCAGGGTTATCAGAGTTGCTGAACAATTTAATAGACGTATCAACATTGTTTTTCAAGTCACGGAAGCAAACGATTTTACCGAAACGTTTCTTTTCGTTCAATACTCGGTTGGTACGACTGAATGCTTGCAGCAAACCGTGATATTCCATATTCTTATCCACATAGAGTGTATTCAGTTTTTTACTGTCGAAACCAGTAAGGAACATCCCCACGACAAGACAAAGGTCAAGCGGTTTCATATCCGCTTTCTTCTTTTTCATGCGCAGATTGATGTCATCATAGTAGGCACGGAAATTTTCTGTAGTAAAGGCAGTGCCGAACATATTGTTATAATCATCCATAATGGCTTGCAGCTCATCCGCCTCGCCCACGCTCACTTTTGCATACTGCCCTGTGCCCATGCCAGTCTGTTCATCATCCTGACTATTGTTAGCAGCGTAAGTAAACACAGCACCAATACGGATTTTCGGATTCAACGATTTGAATATCTTGTAATAGCGTATGAGCATCGGCACGGATTGCACGGCAAACAAGGCATCAAACTCTCCGTCGAATGTGGATTTGTTGAAATTGTTAAGGATAAACTTGGCTATTTCCTCCATACGAGCTTGATTGTCGTTGTCAACAACTTCGTTACCATGATAATACTCCACAAGGAATCCAAGCACGTTTTCATCGGCTATGGCATCCTTAATAAGATATTTATGAAGACAATTTCCGAATATCTCTTTAGTAGTATGCCCATCTACCGCATTTTCAGTAAAGATAGGTGTTCCCGTGAAGCCAAAGATTTGAGCATTGTCAAAGAACTTCATAATCTTCTTATGACTATCCCCAAAGTGGCTACGGTGACACTCATCAAATATCATCACGATACGTGAGTGGCGAATAGTTTCAATCTTGTTGCTATACCACGTCTTGCTGACTGCAGCATTGAGTTTCTGAATGGTAGTGATGATAATCTTGGAATTGCTTTGAAGGCGTTTCACAAGTTCATCCGTATTATCAGTACTATCCACAGCTCCTGGCTCAAAGGCTTCATATTCCGATTGAGTCTGGGTATCAAGGTCATGTCGGTCAACAACAAACATAACCTTATCCACATCATCCAACTCTGACACAAGTTGGGCAGCTTTGAACGAAGTCAATGTTTTTCCGGCTCCTGTTGTATGCCATATATAGCCGTTATCGTTGGAGTTCTGCACACGATCCAGAATTTTCTCTACGGCATAGAACTGATAAGGACGAAGCACCATCAAACATTTGTCGCCCTCGTGCTGCACGATATATTTCCCTATGATTTTGCCAAGCGTACATTTTTCCAAGAAGAATACGGCAAACTTATCCAATTCATTAAACGGATGATTGGCAGCATCCGTCCAATTGAATGTAAACTTATAACCGCTATTAGGATTGTTGGCAAAATAGCGGGTATTGACACCATTTGATATAACAAACAATTGGATATAGTCGAACAATCCGTGGAACGAAGTCTTATGATAGCGTTGTATCTGATTATATGCCTGTTTGAGTTCTACTCCCCTGCGCTTTAATTCTATCTGAACCAATGGCAAACCATTGATAAGTATAGTCACATCATAGCGGCATTTTTTCCGTCCTTCAACAGTAATCTGACTTGAGACCTGAAACTCGTTCTGACACCACTGGGTACGATTAAGAAATTCCACCCAAATCCGTTGTCCATTTACCGTATCAAGCGGATAGAGGTCACGAAGTTTCTTGGCCTTTTCAAAGCGTGTGCCACCTTCGAGATAAATCAATATCTTCTCAAACTCTTCATCCGTAAATGAAGTACGACCAACTTCCGCCAGTTGTTTCTTGTTATGAATCTCCAACTGACGTTTGAAATTGGCATAAAGATTATCTTCCTCGACAATCTGGACATACTCATAGTCCATTTGTCGGAGTGTGGCTATCAGTCCGGCTTCCAATGCCGCTTCGCTTTGTGTTGACATATTCTTGTTCTGCTATGGTGTTGTTACTTATTTATTCTAGCTTGCAATATCTTGATGCCTAATGCATTTTCTATTTTGCATAAGGTTTCCAACGACAAATTTTCACGACCTTTCAACACTTTAGAAACATACTGCTGGGTACAATTCATTTTCTCAGCCAAAGCTCGTTGTGTCATACCAAGTTCCTCCATCCGGTTCGACATAGTTGCAGCTATAGCCTGTGAATGGCAAACCCAATCCTCTCTCTTGTTTTCCATTATATTCTTTCCTTCTCCTAAAGCGTTGTCTATCTTGTCTTCAGCCATTGTATGCATCAAAAATACCTTTGCCTTATTTTGTAGGCAAAGGTACTATAAATAATCGAGATTACACAACTTTCAGGTTGTTGATTGGTGTTTCTACTCTAATTTGGGTAAAACATTACGCAATATAGCGCGAGCATTTGGACAACTCTTTAAGTATTCTAATGCTTTCGAATTATAAGCTGAAATACCTAAGGCCTTTTCAATAATAGAATGAAGACCTTTATTATTGTATAGTCTAATAACTCTTGAATAATCGTTAGTTTTAATTACATCATCTAATTCCTGTTCTCGCATATTATACCACTCTTCTATTTTGATTTGCTTTACAAACTTGCCAAAATTCGCCTCTACTTCTGTTTTGTCTTTTCCATTCCGAACATGAGACTCATTAAAATTATAGTTAATTCGATAAATTAGATATGAAGAAATTTGTTGCTCTTTATCTCGAGCAAACGAAGTGAAAATTTGTGTTTTAATGCTATCTATATCGCAAATCTCATGTTTATATTCAGCAAAACCTTTAATAAAGTCCTCCACCAGAAAGAGATTTTCTATTTCAGCAACATCATACGAATAGACATTCTCCGTTACTAGTTTATCCAATTGTTCTTTTGTTTTAAAATCTCTATCAATAATACCATATGCCACTGCGTATTTATTACCTATTCTATTATAAGCTTTTGTATAATTAATTACATCTTTACACGATGTAAGTGGTATTATTGTAAAATTCTGGAATAATAATTCAAATATTTGCCTATCCAAACTACCTTGTTTACCCTCACAAAATAGTACTTTTTTCCTGCTACCCAATATTTTCATTAACAGTGCCTCTGGTATCTCGGAATCATATATTGGTTCAATTTCCCAATTTTCAAAAACACCAGAGACACTACAACTATAAGACTTTAACCAACGTTTGTTAGCTATTCTTGTAGAAGCAAAATCTATGTCATGGGTTAAATATATAAACATGCAATCTTTACGCTTTTCCTCCAATATATCCCACAGTTTATTAAGTATCGCTTTATGCAAATGCATCTCCGGCTCGTCAACGATAATCAAAGACGATTCTTTAGCAAGCATGACACGTCCGACAACATAAAAAATAACACGTTCTCCATCACTCATTTTATATGCAGGATATTTTTCGTCTCCGCACTCTATCTGAAGATTTCCTAAATTATCACATAATAAAGTTCTATGTTCTATAAGATGATTCCAAACTTCAATAACCTCATCTATATTACTTTTAAAATCATCAAGATGTATAATATCTCCTTCTAGCGCATTTGAACAAAAATTATTTCTTCTTTCTAATCTCTCAGAAATTAATGCAGAAACAAGTATTCTTAGTTCTTCACTATATTGTTTTGATAAAGAATAAGGATAATCATCATTTTTTTCTGCCTTAAAAGTTTGCTTATCATCTAAACAAACTTTCTGACGACTCTCATAATCAGCAAAAGCTGATTTATATGTTGGAATACTATTGTATGTCGGAAATACTAGTAATTTTTGAGCTGGAATAACAATGCCATTATCTGTTTTTTCTAATTGTTCTCTTATTGAATTTGCAAATGTAGTCTTACCACTGCCATTCGCTCCTATAAGAACCACATTAGAACTTGTAAAACCAATCGCTTTAAGTAAATAAAATGTTTTACTCACAAAAAAGCTATTAACGAATACATGCTCTGCCAAATCACGATATTTCTCAAAGTTGTGTAATTTCTGAAGTTCATTTTGATGCGTTCTCAGCTTCTCCACTTCTAAAGTTCGTATTAAATTTACTAAGCGGCCAAATAAAGATTCCGGTATCTGATCCTCCACAACACTTTGTTTCATATCAACAAATAGGCTCATCAAACGATCTTCTGCACCAAAATTTACACCATCTTGTCTATACTCATCAAGAAACGCCTTCATAAAAGACGAATCTTGATCAATCAAATCCAATAGCTCTTTCTTATCCATATATATCACACTCTTATTAGAGATAACTTATCTTATTAACTCAACAACATTTTCCGGCAACATCGCATTCTCAACATCATCTTTCGGAGCATTTTTAAGAAATAAGACCGGAATAATCGTGTAATTCTTAGCAAACGGTAACAGATTTGCTTTACGGAGAAGCTCGGCTGTCAACTGTTTCCCATTCTCTTGATTTGTCCATTTGCACTCACCTACCAGCAGATACTTTTTATCAAGCGATTCTGCCATTACATCAAATTCGACTTGTTCCGGTTTCTTATCCTCATTAAAAACAGAACCCCACCAGCGTTTTGCCTTGCCGTAAACAGTTCCATTGACTATATTTCCCGTTACAGCATCCCTGCACAGTTTTTCCCAATTCATACTCACATACTCAGAAAAATGGGCTGCCAAAGCCTGTTCTAATGGCATACGACGACCAAGCTCGATGAACGAACGGTTAGGAACAACAAACTGATAGTAGAATGCCATAAATGGATCGGCTATTTTATACAGGCTCTTTTTTGCATTCTTTTCATCAATCCCGAATGGAACATCTTTTTCCAAGAATCCGAGATCTACAAGCTTCTTCAATGGTCGTGACAGATTAGTTGCAGGTTCATTGCATCGTCCAGCAATTTCTGAAAGACGATTTGCACCAGTACCTATATAAGACATTATTGTCGAAGTCTTGACAATATCCTTCACATCATCCTGAAAGAGTTTGACTGGTTCCTCGTAAAGTGTTCCATTCACAGAAAGGATGTTGTGCCACAATGCATCATCAAGCGAGCTTTTGTTTTCCCTTAGTTCCCAATAACGTGGTACACCTCCCCATACGGAATACTCCTCAATGGCATTCATCGCATCAAGACTCAAAGCCTCCTGAATATACGGCAAACGTATCGGCGCAAGCCTCATTATCTCATCAGCACGGCCATAGAGAGGTGCTGTAGAATCAAGGAACAACCCATACATCATATTTTGAGAAGAACCACAGAGCACAAGATTATATTTCAGTTGCTTCTCGTCAACAAGTTTCTGCAGAACAGATGGAAGCTCTGGAGATTGTTCCACAAGATACGGAAATTCATCCAGACATATAGTAAAACGTTTGTCTGTTCGATAATTAACCGCACGAAACATAGATTCCCAGTCCGGATATGCCAACTTGTCGAAATCTGGAAACACTTGTGCTATCACTTTGGCGAGCAATGTTCTCTGATATTGGCTTTCAGAACGGTCAGCGAGAAAATAAACATCATTGTCAGACAACACTCTTTTGATAAGCGTTGACTTACCTAATCGTCTACGACCATACATGACGACTAACGAAGACTTCTCTCTCGCAAGAGCATCCTTCAGCCGTGCTGCTTCATCTATTCTATCAACGAATTTCATATTCTATATTTATTATGTCATGCAAACATAATGTTTAAATGGCATAATACGAAATTTTGAGCTAAGTATTTTTCTGTATTACAAAAGATTTTAATGTAAAACAATGGCAGTATGGGATTTATTTGCTAATTTTGCTTCGTTTTTGAAACGATATAATATTAACAATGCAGAGAAACAGAATGAACATATTATCAATGACAACCGCAATTCAGAGCAATAAACGCACTGAATCTGTGTCGAGTGTTCATGTTTCACGCATTGAACCTCGTATAGTAAATACTTTCCAACGAACATAGCGAGTACACTTTTGTACTTTGATTGAAAATATAAGCTGAATAGTTGGAGAGTCCTTACCAAACCTCCAACTATTTTGTTTTTATGCCCATTTGTGACAGTCGCCTTTGTGATGCTCTTCTGCCTTTTCCGTCTAATGCGTACTGATAACTTGATTATTAACGTGCAGTGATGCACATATAAATTGAAAAGAAATGAACTATAAATTTGATGGCAGCAAGGTGTTCTTTACATCTGACACCCACTTTTATCACGGGAATATTATTCATTTCTGCAACAGACCGTTTAAGGATGTGGAAATGATGAACGAAACTATTATCTCCAACTGGAATAATACAATCGGACAAGATGATATTGTTTTTCACTTGGGCGATTTTTGTCTTGGCGGTTCAGCTGAGTGGACTAAAATGCTTGACAGATTGAACGGCAGGATACATCTGATTATGGGCAACCACGATTTGAAAAATATACGCCAAGGATACATTGACCGATTTGAACATGTGGCAATGCAGATGCACATAGAGGTCGGCAAGCAAAGGATATATTTGAACCACTATCCTTTTCTATGCTTTGATGGCGGATATAAAGATGTATGGCAACTGTTCGGGCACGTTCACACAAGGAAAAACAACACCGGAATTGACGCTGCAAGGCTTCAGTATCTCTATCCAACACAATACGATGTCGGAGTTGATAACAACAACTTTACCCCTGTATCATTTGAGCAGGTTAAGAGAATTATATCCAAACAAATTGAAAAAGGAGGACAGTAAGATGAAGATACAATATATGAGCGACCTGCATTTGGAGTTCAGTGATAACAGCAGGTGGCTAAAACATAATGAATTACCTGTAACGGGAGATATTCTGGTTCTTGCCGGAGATATATTTTACTTGAAAAACAAGGTTGCACCTTTGAGTAATTTCTGGAAATGGACTTCTGCTAATTATCGTCAGGTGCTCATCGTACCCGGAAACCACGAGTATTACAATTATTGTGATGTGATGGATAGAGGATTACAATGGAAATGGATGTTTAAGGAAAATGTAGGATATTATCAAAATCAAGTGATACGGATTGATGATACAGATTTTATCATGAACACTTTGTGGTCTCACATCTCACCAGCTAACGAATATTTTGTGTGGAAAGGCATGAATGACTTCCGGCAGATAAAGTATAATGATAAATTGCTCCAAACAGAAGAATTTAATCAAATGCATATTTTCTGCTTGGATTTCATCAAGGGAAGTCTGGCAGAAAGTACTGCAGAACACATTGTAGTGGTAACACATCATCTTCCCACATTAGAAGTGGTTGCCCCTCATCATAAGGGTTCTGTTTTGAATAGTGCATTTGCTACTGATTTGAGCAAACTTATAGCTGACAGTCGCATTGACGCTTGGATTTATGGGCACTCGCACACCAACATCGATGCTGAAATAAATGGCACAAGGGTCGTTTGCAATCAAATGGGATATGTTTGTCAAAATGAACATATCACCAATGGTTTTGAACCAAGCAAGAACCTTATCTTGTGACAGGCATAGACCCACCAAGAATATTTTAGGTCTCAATGTATCATATAGTGAATGAAAAAGCATCTATTTCTATATTATATGATATGTTGGGGCTTAAGATTTTCAGTTATTCAATTTTTTCGAATAACTGAAAACACAAAGTTTATATTAAAGTTCGTTGACTTGAAACACGAAAGAGGCACTTTTGCGGAGACCAATAAAAGATCAAAATTTATTTTATCGGCAGTGACATCGGAGAGCGAATAAACATCTTCCATAACAGCCACATTTTAAACTTTTCGGGGGTAAAAATACTAATAATAGTTCAATTTTCAGCTATTACTTCATAGGATTCGATAAAACTATTTTGCCGACCAAAAGAAAAAACAACTTTACTTTATCCTCGTATTCATATATACGTCCATTAAAGTAAAGTCAAAAAGAGGGAGAAAGAAAAACTTCGACAAGCAAACGATTTTTTCTTTTGGTCAGCACCTTTATAATACACTACATCATCTTCAACCTTGGAGAAACAATCAGCGAAATAACCGCGAACATCATCACCGACAAAATGCGATGCAATATATTCCATACTTTTCACTAATACACCTCAAATCAGCCCTTCAAAAATGATTTTGCACAAAGTTTTTCAGTTGCTTTCATAATCCGAAAAAATGCACTAATTTTGTACTCGTTCAGCGAAGAAAAAGAAGTGCAAAACGGACTTTTCTACCATTTTATTTATAAAACATTGGTAGTCAACTGGTCTAATATGCTGCATCGGTAAGTAACCTATAATAAATTATCAATTAAAAAACAAGAATTCTCAACATTACGTACTGAATAACGAAATATCATTTCACGCTTATAAAAAGAGCTAGGAATGGTATTTTAATCTATTGGCTCATTCTTTGATAATGCACCAAGTTTCTCTTTTATATTCCTTACGTCATACTCTTCCTCTCTACACATCCAACAGCCACATGGAATTCCTGTCTTAAAAATATTTATCCGCAAGTAATTCTTTATACATCCGAAGATTATCCATATCGAAATTAAAACAAGAATAGTTTTAATCCGTAGCCCTAAGTTGCCAGAACGTCACGGCCGCTGCAGCCGCCACATTGAGCGAATCAACCCCATGCGCCATCGGGATACGGACTACATAGTCAGCCGCGGCAATCGTATCGGGTGGAAGCCCCTCTCCCTCCGTTCCCATCACAATTGCCAGCCGGGGTTCGGACGTCAAGACAGGATCGGCAATGGAGATAGAATCGTCCGTAAGTGCCATGGCGGCGGTGCGGAAGCCGTGGCGGGCCAGATCACCGAGAGTGCCGTCCAGCCACGTCCAGGGAACCAAAAAGACCGAACCCATGGACACCCTGACCGCACGACGGTTCAACGGATCGCAAGAGTTACGCGTCAGCAACACGGCATCCATCCCGAGGGCGGCCGCCGAACGAAAAATGGCACCAATATTCGTAGTGTCCACCACACCGTCGATGACGACGATGCGCCGGGCATCCCGACATGTGTCTTCCACCGTGCGGGGCGCGGGGCGACGCATGGCGCACAATACTCCACGCGTCAGGACATAGCCCGTCAGCGTGGCGAGTAACTCCCGTCCGCCCGTATAGACGGGCACGTCGCCGCAACGACTGATGATGTCTGCGGCATCACCGGTGATGTGTTTTTGCTCGCACAAGAGGGCCAGAGGTTCATATCCGGCATCCAATGCTACACGGATCACCTTCGGGCTTTCGGCTATGAACAGGCCTTTATCGGGCTCGATGCGATTGCGCAACTGGGCCTCGGTGAGGGTAGAGAACACCTCGATTCCGGGGTGCGACAAGGAGGATATTTCAATAATGGGCATAAGGCTGTATTCTTTTTAATAAGGGTATGGATAAAGTGATTAGAGTTTAGTGATAAGTGATTAGCGCCATTCGGTATACAGTTCCCGCATCATTTGTTATGTCTCCGGTACAAAGAATCCACTGAAATCATATACCGAATGGTGCTAATCACTTATCACTAAACCCTAATCACTCTTATTCCTTTCTTTTCTCTTTCAGATACCGCAACTTTCATCACCCCGTCCAGTTTATTTTCAAAAATCCGGTAAGCCTCCTCAATCTCATTCAACGGGAAGCGGTGTGTGATAAGCGGCATGGTGTCTATCTTGCCTTCTTCGATCAGACGGAGTATCTCAGCGCAATCGCACCCGTCCACACCACCAGTCTTGAAGGTCAGGTTTTTTCCGTACATATCGGGCAGGGGAAGCACCTGGGGGCGGTCGTAGAGGGCCACTACGGTGACGATGGCATTGGGGCGTGCACACTCCCACGCCAGACGGAAGGTGTCGTCGGTTCCTGCCACCTCGAGCACGACATCGGCTCCGCCATGATCGCTACTCCGCAACACAATCTCCCGGCAATCCTCCGGCTTCACCACCTGTACGTCCGGATAATGTTCACGCACAAGGCGTATTCTTTCAGGAGATTTCTCGCAAACAATGATGCGGCGGGGGTGCTTAAGCATCACGCAAAGCAGGGTGCAGATTCCGGTAGGGCCGGCGCCGATGATGAGCACCGTATCCTTTTCGGTAATCTCCGATATGCGGGCCGCCCAAAAGCCCGTGGCAAGCACGTCGCCCACAAAGAGCGCTTGTTCGTCGCTCACCGCATCCGGAATGCGGTTCAATCCCTGGTCGGCATAAGGCACGCGGACGTACTCGGCCTGGCCTCCGTCGATGCGGCAACCCAGTGCCCAACCACCATTGGCATCGGTGCAATTGTTCACATATCCGTGTCGGCAAAAGAAGCATTCGCCACAAAAGGTTTCTACGTTCACCGTAACCCTGTCGCCGGGCCTGATGGAAGTGACATCCGCGCCCACTTGCTCCACGATGCCTACCATTTCGTGCCCCACCGTGGTTCCGGGCAAGGCACGCGGCACGCTACCGTGCTTGATGTGCAAATCGCTGGTGCAGATGCTGCCGAGCGTCACGCGGACAATGGCGTCGCGGGGGTCTTTCAACCCGGGTTTCGGTTTTTCTATAAGTTCAAATTTTCCGTGTTCAATATAAGTATATGCAAGCATTGTTTTTCTCTTTTTTAATACTTCTCTTTCCGTTCAAACTCTCCCTCCTCCGTATAGTACTTCCATGTGCCTTTGGGTATGTTATTTCCGTATTTTCCGCGGAGTTTCAGTTTGCCGTTCTCATAATATTCGCGATAGCGTCCGTGGCGTTTTCCCTCTTTCACTTCCGCTTCACTCTTCAACGCTCCTTCGGGATAAAACTCCCGCAAGACGTTGCCCTCAAATTTCTCAACATAGAAGCGTTGCAACTCACTCATTTGCTCCTTCTCCGTTTCGGCATCTTCGTTCATTACTTCATCGGCTTCATCGTCCACTACCACCGCTACGGCTGCTTCTTCCGGTTGATAAGGTTTATAGTCCATCACGCATTGCAACGAGGCGGACTGGCCGTCTCCCGTAATCTGCATGGTCCAATAGGGAAATGAGTAGACAATCTCCTTGTCCGATTGTATCTCTCCCCACGTAACGGCATTCATCATAGGCTTCAACTGGTAATAAAACTTATGCACATCTGTATATAAGAAAACGGTAGAGCTCGAATTCAGGTACGAGAAGGCATTTTTAAAGCCCGGATTATCCTTCAACAGTTTCTTCTGATCGTAATCTTCTATAAATGAGAGCAGAGACGAGGCTTTGTTGCTAAACACCACATAATCGTCCACGTACGTGTAATAGGGTTTTTCGAACTTGTCGAACAGCCCTCCGAAGAACAAACGGAAGAAGCCTTTCATTTCCACATAGTTGATTTCAAATCCCTTATAATCAACCGTCTTTATCCGGAGCGGGGTGCGTCGCCTGATCTTCTTTTCTATAAACTCCATATTCTTACGGGCGTCCTTGATGCTTTTGGCGCCGATGGCCAGAATCAGTTCCGGATCGTGCCCCAACAGCCCCGGCTCGGATTGGGTGATGGCAAATTCTCCCGACATCCAGCTCAGGAAGTTTTCTTCCAGAGAGATGTCGAACAGGCTTTCAATCTTCTTCCGGGAACTCCTATAAGATTCGCACCATTGCGGATCGTGGACCGCGAGTGCATTCTCCAGTTCTTTTACAAATGTCACCGGATTGCTAAAACCGATATTGGTATAGAGTGCCGTCCGTCCGGACAGGATTTCGTGGGCTTTCATCCGGTGCTTACCCGAGTTCAGCAAGGCCATGATGTACGGATCGGCGGTGTCTTTCCGCAAGGTATATCCTTTCACCTCCATCCGTTTGTGGTCGGTATTGAAATAGAGTCCGGCAAAATCCATGGAATTGCTGAACATATCGATGTACTCGTTTCCGGTTCCCAGATAAATATTCAGGAATTGGGGCAGGCGTGCATAATTGATAAAAACGCGGACAAGTCCTTTGCCGGACACCAGTTTTTCGGCTTCGATAAAAGAATGATCGAGACCGATTTTGGGCTTGTTGCGTGAGTCGATGGCCGATTCTACAAGTTTGGAGGTATAGGAACCTACAAAATGGTTGTCCACGAAGGCGCAATAAAAAATATCGCGTGTATCCGGATCGCGCATTTCGAGGATGTTAATCCTGTTGTGCATCCGGTTGGTTACGGAACTGCCCGCCATGGTGAGCACCGTTTCAAGCTGATCCTTCAACAAGTCCATCTTGGAGGCCTTTTGCATGTCCAGCACAATCAGGAAATCCCAATCGCGGGTACGGACTTTATGGATCGAGATGAGCATATCCCGTTTGCCCACAAGCGATAACAACATTTTATTGCTTCGGACCACGGTGTCGAGCGTTTCCACATTCCGGGTGACGTCCTCAAAGGCTTTCGCCCGCTTCAGACATTGCCAGGTTGCGCTTCCGCTGAACTTTGCCCAATCGTCGATGGGCGCCGAGGACTGGATGATAAATGCCGCGTCTTCGGGCACCAAGTAGATTTGCTGAATGTTGCGGTCGGGCGAAACAAACAGGTGAACGATGGAGTACAAAAAATATACAACCAAGGCTAAACCGGCAATCGCAAGTGTTCTTTTTACGAGGGTCCGGGTATTGTTCTTCTTAGCGGATTCAACGGGTGGTTCTTGTGGCCCGTTGTCCAATTCATTTTCGATCATCCCTTTTTCAGTATGCTATTGACTACACGCACCGAAGACACCAGCTTGGCCGTGGAAGTAAACACATCCACATTCCACACATGCGAGGAGCGGCCTTTATGCACGATGGTCGCCACCGCCCTTACCGTATCCCCCTCATGGGCGGAGGAGATATGGTTTCCGCTGACTTGCATGCCGACCACTATTTCGTCCGGCTTGCAAAGTATCATGGAACCCAGTCCGGCCACGGTTTCGGCCAATGCCAGGCTGGCACCTCCGTGCAGGATGCCGAAAGGTTGGCGGGTACGTTCGTCCACGGGCATAGTGGCCTCTACCCTATCTTCGGAGGCATAAGTGTATTGTATGCCCAGATTTCCCATCAATGCATGGCGGGCACGCTGGTTGAGTTGCTCCAGAGGCACGTCGGCGGGGCGGATTTCGGCAAGTATCGCCTTCTCCACGGCTTCGGCCACGCCGTCTTCATCGTTGGAGGCGGTGATGCGGTCGGCACAGACCTTCACCGAGTCTTGGGCGTTTCCCATGGCGATGCCCAGTCCGGCGGATTGTATCATGGAGACATCGCAAACTCCGTCGCCAATGGCGATGACTTCTTCGGAGTTGATGCCTAACTTCTCAAGCAAGGCGCCCAGCGTATTAGATTTATCAATGGAACAGGGCACCACTTCCAGAAAATAGGGTTCCGAACGAAATACATCCAGCGCTCCGTTCAACCTCCGGCGCCAGTGGTCTTCCAGTCCCACGAGGGCTTCTTCGTCATCGCTTACCAGCATGCACTTGCAAGGGGCAAAGTCCACCGCTATCGAGAATTCGGTTTCGGCAATTATCTTCAGGCCATTCAGCTCGGCTTCGTGGCGTATGTGCTCGTTTTCGGGCGAGTCGGTGATGATGGTATCTTCGTGATACGTAAAAATGGCGAACCCGTTCTTACGGGATTTTTTTTCAAGATAGGGCAGCATTTCGGGGTTTATCCTACGTTCAAAGAGTAGTTCGCCACTTTGAGCATTGATAATTTGCCCGCCATTGTAGGAGAGGATGAAGCCTCCGTAATTGCCCAGTTCCAGAGCCTTGGCAATGGGCATAAGGCCATAGGTGGGCCTGCCGGAAGCTAATACGATGCGTACGCCCATCTGTTGCACTTTCAACAAGGCGGCCAGCGTGCGCTTGCTGATTTTCTTCTCACTATCGAGCAGAGTTCCGTCTACATCAAGAACTAATAGTTTGTATTTCATGACTTACCGGGTTTTTAGGTTTATGAAACAAAGGTAGAGTTATTCAGGCGAAAACACAATTAAGTAACGAGTTTTTTCTTACGCATTTTCATTCGTTATTTACACATAGTTCTTTTGCTCATCAATACAACAAGCACAGTATTGACTCCACAGAATAGCTTTTTTACGATCTTTACTTTACGGAATGGTTCATTAAAAATATAGGGAAGTGCCTGAATTCCGACACTCCCCTATCTATTATTTAACTCAGATCTTATATCTCCTCGTCATCACTTCATTGCATTGTTCCCCAGTGCTCCCAGCGCAGCCGAAACAATAGCCATCACTACTTTCAGTATTTTTTTCAAAACAGACTTCTTCATAAATACAATCGTTGAATTTTTAATTCTTCATTTTTTAATCTCTAAAACCCTCAGCTTTAAACTTTATCCAAGCGGGTTTTCCACTATTCCTCCGTCAGGTGACGATGAACCTCCACCTTCTGTAGGAAGTTCGTCATTGATGCGATCCACATCTTTGAGGCTAAGTCCTTCGGAGCGGGTGCTTCCGTTAGCCGTAATACGAATTTCCTTGTTGGCACGGAAACAAACGCGCAAGCCAGTGATGTCATTCGCCGTAAACGCCTCTGCTGTATCCGCCCCCTTGCTACGGGCGGCAAGATAAAAAAATCCCAGTCCGTCAATATTTACCGACCGCCCCAAAAGCAACTCTTCTTTCAACTCCGTGCGAAAATCTTTCAGCACAGAGTTCACCACACCTTCACTTACACCGGAAAGTCGGCTGATCTTTTTCGCAATCTGTTTCAGATCCATCGCCACACCATACTTATAGGTAATAACCGGATATACCTTCTTTGCCGATTTCTTATCAAGGGGATTTAATAATCTCCAAACCTTCTTATACAATATACTCATAGTTCTTTTTCTTTTTAAATTAAATAAATCATGTTCAAAATCTCTTTGCTAACGTTAACGTTGCAAAGATGCGGCAACTTCTATAAAGCTCAAATGAACACTTACTATGACATTTCAAAGCTATACACCTATACAATATAAGACCTATACGCCTTGTAAGAGCGAATCATCATTTACTCGTATGTACATATCACATACCTACTCAAAAAACAGGAAGAAAACACGGTAGTATATCCGGAGAATTCAATGACCGCCTTTATAAATTTTCTTTTATCTACGTCAAGAACTGATAAATTGTTTTATAAAAGTTTCATACTCAGCCCCGGGGCATATACTCGGGAACACTTCCTTGTTGCAGAAACAAAGTGAAAATCTATTATTACCGTTGGGATGTCCCTCTTAGAGTATTATAAAAAAATAGACATTATGAGAAAGATAGTTAAGATTGAAAACAGTTCTTTTTACAGATAAAGGCACGATGTGCAAAGTCGAATTTATCCGTGTGTTCACCGCACCTTTGTCTTTTCCTGAAAAGCGGCTTTTTGCTATATTTACGGTAATGGAGACTACGAAGCTTCTGGGGGGAGACAACTATCCTAAAATTAAGAAAATACTTTTATTCAAACTCAAATATTATCACCAATCTGAAGTTCAAGCAATTTATACTTAAGATTTAAATATTTTTATAGTTACAATATTTTTCTGTAAATCTGAAATAAATTTCTTATCGCCTTATTATAAAGGCTTTGGAAGAAGTGCCCGATTTTGAGGTAACGAGTTGGCAACCGTGCCTATTGCTGCGCTCTGCTGTGCATTGCTTTCAAGTAATTCGTTCTATGCACAAATATAAGAAGAAAAAATCAAATTACTCTATATAAAAAATGGAAATTGAAGATTAACCAAAGATGAAATAATAAGGATTAGAAATAATATCAATGCTCTTTTTAGGTTTATCTGTTAAAACTATCCATATTATGTATATATAAACATTTAAATTTAGGGATATGATATACGGATATATTAGAGTAAGCAGTGATAAGCAGACTGTGGAAAATCAACGTTTTGAGATCAATAACTTCTGTAACGACCAGAAAATGAAAATTGATGGTTGGATTGAAGAAACTATTAGCGGAACAAAAGCCTACAGTAAACGTGAGCTTGGAAAATTGCTCAATAAGGTACAGAAAGATGATTTGATTATCTGTGCTGAATTGTCAAGATTGGGTCGTAATCTCTTTATGATAATGGAGATTCTGAATATTTGCATGGGCAAGGAATGTAGGGTTTGGACTATCAAGGACAACTATCGGTTGGGGGAGGACATTCAAAGTAAAGTATTGGCTTTTGCTTTTGGACTGTCAGCTGAGATTGAGCGCAACCTTATTAGCCAACGAACCAAAGAAGCCTTGGCACGAAAAAAAACAGAGGGGGTGGTATTGGGACGTCCTAAAGGGAAAAAGAGTGCTCCAGAGAAGTACAAACTTCATGGTAAGAAAATTCTCATACAAGAACTATTAAAAGCTGAAGTATCACAGCGCAAAATCTCTAAAATTTGTAAAGTGGATAGAAATACGCTCGCTCGATTTATCAAGACTTTTATGGTAGAAACATAAGGAGCGATTTTGTACAGCAACAGAGTGTGGAGTGCAATTTTATTTCCTCTGATTCATGGGTGATACTTTCGCCTATTGAACAAAGTATTAAACGAAAAATTGAAGCTGTTGGAACCCCGTTAAAAGATTGGGATATTCAAATCAACTACGGTATTAAGACTGGATTCAACGATGCATTTATCATCAACACAGAAAAGCGTGATGAGATATTAGCGAACTGCCAAACAGAGGAAGAACGTATCAGAACGGCTGAACTTATACGACCGATTTTGAGAGGACGCGATGTGAAACGTTACGGATATGATTGGGCTGGTCTTTGGCTTATCAACACACATAATGGATTGAAAAATAAGGGAATAAAGCCTGTAGATATAAATGATTATCCTGCAATTAAAGAATGGTTGGATAATGGAGGTATAGCCTATAGCGGTAAAATGTATAAGGGATTCTCACAAATAGAGAAACGGTCTGACCGAGGTGATACGCCATATAACCTACGAAACTGCGCATATATGGAGGATTTTTCTAAGCCAAAAATTGTGTGGAAAATAATCGGAAACCAAATGGCTTTTGCATATGATACCAACAATTATGTAATGAACAATGCGTGTTATATTATGACAGGCAATCATTTGGATTATCTGTTGGCTGTATTGAATTCACAAGCTATAACATGGTATAGCTATGTGACTAATATGAATAAAACTGGCGTTGGAGATGTTCAAGTTGGAGGTCAAAATATAGCGACTTTCCCTATGCCTCCTTATGATGCAAACAAAATAGAACTTGTTGAATTAGCTGAACTTGCAAACAGTATAACAAATAAAAATATCAATCTACCATTCATTGACTCTAAAATAGAGAGTTTGGTTTCAATGGTATATGGGTTTACGAGTGAAGAAACTAATTTTCTACATTCATTTGTTTCTTCACTCCGAAAGTCTATTTAGACTGTTTGCTGGTTTTCAATATATTGGATTTCATCTGAGGTAAGCTTATAAATATCATACATCAACTTATTGCTAAAACATTCAAAATCCGTAATACTCATCTTGCCTACTTTCAAATCATTGAAAGCAGCAAGATGAGTATTTAGTTGTTCAGTAGATAGCTTGGCAACAATAAGCTGTTCTATGGTATACTTTTTCCATCTAATTGTCCCCACTCCTGTAGTTGTCCCTACTTTAGAAAACAACCATTCAGATACAGACGAATTTAAAGCAGACAAAAGGTATTCAATGCATTCGCCTTTCATATAAAAAGAAGTTGCTTCTGGTATATATTCCCCTAAAAAGTCGAAAGCAAATTTTGATTTATCAGATATTTCTCCCCACACAATTTTTGGCTTAGAAAAATCCTCCCAATAACTGATGCTATCTTGTGTTTCAAACCATTCGTTACAGGTTTTCTTTCGGGCTTTTATTTTTTTGCCATTAACAATATGAGTTTCTCCTGTTTGTTCCAAACGCTCTATGCCAATTGAAAGAAGATAATTTTTCACCGCAGGATAACTTTCTATATCATAATGTCGCGAAGGAAATGTGGCAATAATCCACAAGTTCGCCCACTCATATTCATATCTCTTGATATCCCTGCCACGAAGAATCGGTCGTATAAGTTCAGCCGT